>Ga0335069_10001680_pt1 | contig 35394 bp, 25 predicted proteins | sample Lox_Sample_11_FD_206714 | JGI IMG/M metagenome (GOLD analysis project Ga0335069, IMG submission 206714) | Soil microbial communities from Loxahatchee National Wildlife Refuge, Florida, United States - Lox_Sample_1.1 | ecosystem: Environmental > Terrestrial > Soil > Wetlands | place: USA... | reverse complement strand
CCGTTCCAGTTGCCGGAAGATCTTCTGCAACGCCTCTTTGGCCTCCGCGTAGTTGTTCATCGCGTAGGCATTCCTCATCCGCCGGTCGTAGTCTTTCTGGCAGTTCTCCGGCAGATACTCTTTCACATTCCGCCGCTTGTGGATCTGGCAGCGCTGCACTTCCGCTTGATCCCCGAAAACCCGCTCCACGCCGGCCCGCAGTGCTTTCGATCCATCCATCACCACCAGATATCGCCTCTTCCTATCCAGCCCTCGATCCACCAGATCTTCCAACAACCCTTTGACCACCGTGGTGTTCTCTGTCGCTCCTTGCCACACTCCTAAAACGTGCTTTTCTCCGCTTTCCGCGATTCCCAGGGCCACCACCAGCACCTGACCGCCAAAGTGAATGCCATCGATCATCAGCACTACCAGGTTCAGATCCTCCAGGCGCCGCTCGCACAGCACCCGCAACTGATTGCTGCTAGCCGCAACGAACTGCCGGCTCACGCTGCTCTTCTCGATCCCGTAGCCTTCCAGAACGCTCTCTACCGCGCGCCGATAGTTCCGCGTGGATAGACCAGCCACCATGCGTTCCTGTACCGCTCGCTGCAGCTTCCCGTCTTGCTGCAGCTGACCGTAGCTCTCCAGTTCCACTTCCTGGCCTTCGCGCGTTCGTACCCGGGGCCGTTCCATCGGGATCTTCTGTCCAGCAAAAATCACATAACCCGGCTGCTTCCCCCACCGTACACAGCCGGCGCTGGGATTCGGCCGATGAGGTGGCCCCACCCGCCGCGTAACTTCGTTCTCCAGAATGGCGCGTAGGATTTTCAGCCCGGCCTGCCCGGTCAGCTCTTCCACCTGCGCTTGCATCTCCGCCCACACCTCCGCTATCGGCAAGGGGACTCGCACCAACAACTCTTGCCCTCCGACTACCTCGAACTTGTGATTGGACTTGCGCTCTTTCTTTTGGTAATTCTTCCTCACGGCGGCTCTCTCCTTTAAAAGGGATTCGCAACCCGAACTCTATCCGAGTTCGGGCGAGAGCCGCTGCTTCTTGTTCTCAACTTTCAACTAAACCGGGGACATCCTCATTCAAAGGGTACTGGGAGCAACTTTACCGATAAGCGTTAATCAGGAGTTAACTCGAAAGTTTTCCGTCTTCGTTGACATGTGTTCAGCCCCGTGCAACAGAAGTGCTCACCTTAGGTGATGAGCATCACGCAATGACTTTGCGCTACAGGTGTATCATTTTGTAGAGATAGTGAATGGGAAGGAGACCTTCCCATGTCGGAATCCGGGCAATCCTCAGGGTTACTTATCGGGCCTGAATTCTCCCAGTACCGCATCATTGAGGAAATCGCCAGCGGCCGGTTGGGTGTGATCTTTTGCGCTCTCGACTCGTACGTCGAGCGCGAAGTTGACACCAAGGTCCTTCGCCTAGGGGCTAATCGCGACGTCGATTGCCATTCAGGCGAGTCCGGGCGCGACCGATCGCCGCCAAACGGGGATCCCGTCTATGTTGTAAAGCAGAGTCGCAAGGGTGTTGTACATACGCAGATTACTACCCGCCATAACAATGGCCCACGCGATGAGTGAAATAAAGGAGTAAATTAAAATGAACGAATACGTTTCAAAGCATATCCGCGTAGTGTTTTCAGCAGTTGTGTTGATCGCCTTGTCTCTCGTCTATTTTGGAGTGACGGTGGCGCAACAATATCCTGGAGTTCCGCAAATCCCCCAAATCCCGGGTGGGGTAAAAGTCCCCGGCTTACAAAGTGCAAATGCAGGGTTCAGTGGATTGGGGGCGCTTACTGCAGCGAAGGAGTTAACTGGGCAGAAAGATAAGACTACCTATCCGACTGCAAATATTGCGGTAAGTGGGAACCATATAGTCATAGCTTGGCCTAATGGCGTGGTGAGCATAGAGACCATTGCTGAAGATGGAACGCTTACACGCGCGGTTCTCGGCCCTCCGACTGAGAACAACATTGCTTCCGGGAAAAAATAGTTGCTGCGGCAAGCGGGGCAACTCCACTTCCTTGCGGTAGTTCTGCAAGTAGTTGCGACACGCCCCATTCTCAGCCAAGTGGGAGTGGGGATAGTGTGCCAATATTCCGGCTGAATGTGTCTGATGAATCAGGCAGTATCTCGTTTCCAAATAAAGAACGGACTCAAATCAAGGATAGATCAAGTAGCCGATTTGAGAACAAGCATGGCAAATCAAAATTTGCCGGAGTGTGAGTCCCATCACCGCATTGTCAACCAACAAAAGCACAGAATCACTTTGTATCTCATTCACTTTCACCCATTGCTCTCAAAGCGATCTGGTGCCCCCTCTCCACTTCCGCGTTGATAGTAGCGAGAGATTTTCTTAGTCACTTCGTGTGGTCGCCATCAGGGCAGTGTGAGTTCGGGACGCGGATCTGCAGAGCGGATTTGGAGTCCATCATGCGCAAACTTGGAATAACTCTGGGAATCGTCCTGGCCGTCATCGTCGTGGCAGTGGCTCTATTTGTAGCAACCTTTAATGTGAACCGCTATCGTGGCACCATTCAATCCCAACTCGAACAACGATTGGTCCGCAAGGTTACGCTGGGCGAAATGAACTTGAAACTATTTCCTCCGCGATTCAGGGTGAAGAGTTTGGTTATCGCAGATGATCCCGCCTTTGGCCCGGCGAAGCCGTTCGTACAGACTCAACAATTGGACGTGTCGGTAAGGCTGCTCCCACTTTTCAATGGAGAGGTCCGGATCGATTCTCTGGAATTGCAGCGTCCGAGCGTCGAGCTAATCAAGAACCAGCAAGGTATTTGGAATTTCTCGTCGCTAGGTGTGCCGCCCTCATCGGAAGTTCAGCGCCTTCCTCAGCCTTCACCGGGCGTTCCTCCCGAATCAGGTGGGCGGGGTGCAGATCAGTTTTCTCTCGCCAAATTGACTATTTCGGACGGACAGCTAGCCATCACCGACTTGGAGAAAAGAAAAGCCAGGGCGGTGTACGACCACATCGATGCCAGCGTCGGGGATTTTAGCGCCAATGAACCATTTTCGTTTGATGTTGCCGCTCATCTCCAGGGCACGGGAACACAGGAAATCCGCTTACAAGGGCAGGCCGGGCCCATCATGAAGGATAACCCTACCTCCACGGCATTCCACGGAACTATAAAGTTGGACCAAGTGGGAGTCGCTAGCCTGCAGAAGTTCCTCGATTCACCGGCACTGACCAACACGGACGGAATCTTATCGGGGGAAACGAAGATTAGCAGCGAATCAGGCACGCTCGCGGCCAACGGAAAGATGAAGATAGACAACGCACGGACTGGTGGCCTTGTCCTTGGATATCCGATCGCGGCCGATTATGATGTCAAAGACGAGCTTTCAACTGACGTAATCACCATCCGCAACTCAACCCTAACGCTGGGAACAACTTCCTTTTTGATCAATGGAACCATCGACATTAAGCACGTTCCCCCACAAGTGGACATCCACCTGAAGACTGACAACGTTTCGATTACGGAAGCCACTAAATTAGCTGCTGCTTCCGGTGTGTTTCTTGCTCCAGGTACGACGGTGGCCGGGAAGATGAGTGCCAATATTCAAGCGCGTGGTGCAGCAGACAAACCTGCGTTGAGCGGATCGCTTTCAGGTCAAGATATTCAGATCAGTGGCAAGGCCATACCACAGCCAGTGAATGTGAAATCGATCAGCCTCTTGCTCACTCCTGTGGAGATTCATTCCGACAATTTCAGCATTATCTCGGGCGGCACGACGTTCGCTGCCCAATTCGCTTTGCGGCAATACTTGTCGAAGTCGCCGTTCGTGGATGCCTCACTTCGTGCCTCCAACGCAGCCTTACCAGAGGTGTTGTCGATGGCCAAGGCCTATGGCGTAACAGCACTGGATAAGATCAGCGGGGCAGGCACACTCAACATGGATATGCGCGCGACTGGACCACTGCAGGCACTGACCTCTGCCGAAGTGGTTAAGACTTTGAACGGTATCCTCGGCCTGAATCTCAATAAAGTCCACTATGCGGGTATCGACATCGATCACCAATTGGCCTCACTCGGGGGATTCATGAAGCCAAATGATCAGGACCAGGGCTTCACCAATATCTCGCGCATGACCGGCGATATCCTTGTGAAGAATGGTATGGCTCATACCAATAATTTGCTGGCGCAGCTGGATTTGGGAAACGTAGGCGCGACTGGCACAGCAAGTTTGGTTGATCAATCACTTGACCTGCGCTTGACGGCTGTGATGTCCAAGGATTTCAGCCAGCGGGTCGGCGGCACAGGGGTCGGCGGTTACCTGAACACTGCATTAGCCAATAATCAGGGGGAGTTGGTGATTCCCGCAATCGTTACCGGGACTTTCCAAAATCCGAAGTTTGCTCCCGACATGAAGAAGGTCGCTGAGATGAAGATGAAAGGTCTAGTGCCGAATTCAAGCGATCCGCTGGGAGGAGTTTCCGGGGTTCTGGGAGGTCTGCTTGGTCAAAAAAAGGCGGACCAAACGCAGCAAAAACAATCACCACAACCAGACTCGGTGCAGCAACTCATAGACATGTTTGGTGGCAAGAAAAAGCAGGAAAAGCAGGAAAAACCTCCTTCCCCTCCTCCGAACTGACTGTTTAATTGAGACTGCCATCGTATGGTTAACGCTGCAGTTAAGATCTCGAGTGTTGGTGAGAGCGATTCGTGCTCAGGGCATAGCTCGATGAGGGAAGTACTGCCAGACACTTGTTCCGACCAGGTTACAGGAAACTAAGTCCCGATAAGTCGTGCCGGTTCAAACGGTCGATGCAACAGCATTCAGTGCGTTGCTTCGACAATGTTTCCCGGAGTAAAGCGATCTACTTGGCGGTATTCCGTCAAAACCTAGGCAGGGTAGTGTTTCGGCGTTCTAACCCTAGCGAGCGATTTGTCCTTTCTTTTCAATGCAAGCCGGGTTCGAGCTGAGTGTTGCGTCGATCCATTGAAACCACCCGGGAAACCGGAAAAGTACGTACTGGTTCCATCCCGTTTTGCAAGCAGCCGTGAAGCTCCGCTCTCCTGTGCCCCGCACCTAATTCACAGTGAAAACTGCTTCCAAAGTAAGCCGGGAGGTCGCGCGCCATGGTGGCCGCCCTGCTTATCGCGCCTATGATGCGGACCAGCAAGCATGGAACGCGGCGTTGCGGCCGAAACGCTGTCTGCTTGCCGTGAACCTCAAGTTGCAGGACATGGTTGCGAGTAAACTGAAGCTGGGCTGGTCGCCCGAGCAGATTGCCCCCTTAGACCAATTCGGCGGCTCGGCCAGTGACGGAACTCGAGAGGCCTCAATCCCATGCGTGGCGCCAAAGCGTCACTGCATTTGTTCAAACTCGCTCCTATCATGAAACCTGTAGGAATGGGAGGTGGTGCTATGAAAGCGGCAACGCAAGTCACGTTCCGGAATATAAAGCCGTCCAAAGAAATCGAAGAATGGGTCCATTCCCAGGTGGCCAAGCTCGACACCCTTTACCCCCGACTGATGGGATGTCGCGTCATGGTCGAGCTCCCTCATCGCCACCACAGGAGAGGCAATCCATTCCACATCCGGATCGATTTGACCATGCCCCAGGGGGAGATCGTCGTGAAGCGTGAACCGAGTTTGAGCTCTCGGGCACGGCGGCTCGGCGCACATCGAATCCCGAAGCATGCCGAGGTGAAAGTTCCGCATAAGGACATGCGCCAAGCCATTAGTGACACGTTCAAAGCTGCTGGCAGGCGCCTGCAGGATTATGCTCGGCGTCAGCGAGGCGATATTAAGAACCATCCATCACTTCCCGAAGGCCGTGTGAGCAGAATTCTTCCACACGAGGGCTACGGATTTTTGAGCTCAAATGACGGACGAGAGATCTACTTTCACAAAAACAGCGTGCTCGGCCGAGCCTTCGCGCGTCTGAAGGTCGGAATGCCTGTCCGGTTCACCGAGGAGCAAGGAGAAAAAGGGCCACAGGCCAGCACAGTCCACCTTCTTCCCGAGCAAAGAACTCATCGGGCTGCCAGGGGGGCAGCAGCTTGAACGGAATGTTCCAGGGGGCTGACTCATGTCCTGAGCTCAAGCGTGAGAAACAATCATGATACGGTTCACTTTCCCAGGTTACGAAAATATCGCGCGGCAACTTCAAGCTACTTTTTTCATGCAAGTGGGGCGATTCGCAGCAGGTCGCTTTGCAAATCAGGAACTCTACGCCCACATCGAGGACAAGGTGCAGGGCGAACATTGCCTCATTTTGGGCACCATCGCCCCGCCCGACGAATCTCTGCTCTCGTTCCTCTTACTTGCGGAAACGCTCAAGAAGGAGCGGGCAGACAAAATAACGGCGATACTCCCTTACCTTGCCTATAGCAGGCAGGATAAAGACAAACCGGGAGAAAGTTTGGGGACTGCGTGGGTCGGTGCCCTCCTGAATAGCTCGGGAATCAGCCAGGTGATCACCGTCGATGTTCATAGCGCACGCGACCAACAACTGTTCCCTGTTCCATTGATCTCACTCCCGACGGACAGATTATTCGCGGACGCTATCCGGAAGCACGGGCTTGCGGATGCAACCATCGTGGCGCCGGATAACGGCGCCATTGGCCGCTGCGAAGCCGTCAAGAGAGCGGCAGGAATGCCAATCGGCGAGACTCCCTATTTTGAAAAAAAGAGAATCGAGCAAGGGATCATTCATTCGGGTCCGATTGGCAAAGTTGGAGCCAAAGCGGTGATCATCGATGACATGATTGACACCGGCGGGACCTTGGTTTCCGCGTGCGAGAAACTGGCCGCCGCTGGGGTTCTGGACATCTATATCATGATCACCCATGGTCTGTTCACGGGGTCTTCCTGGACACAGCTATGGTCCCTCGGCGTGAAGCGTATTTTCTGTACGGACACAGTCCCTCTTCGATCGGGCATTGATGCAACAAACATCACCCAACTTTCCGCGGCGCCACTAATCGCGGAAGGAATCACTAGTGTGGCGGGACAAGTGGCTGCGGCTCACGGTAGCGCACATTAGCGATCACTTTCCGCTGGAAAAGACTTCGGGTTTGACTACTGCAAGTGGCGGATCGTCCTGTCACACCTTATGAGCAATCGGCTGCGCCGCTCGAAGAAGCAGGCTGGTTACCTCTTCATCTGTCACCTGCGAGAAATCGTCATAGAACTCGCCAATGGCGTAGAAGTTTTCCGGCGTCGACACACAGATTAAATCGTCAACCTCCGGTTTGAGGCGGTTACACGTGGACGGAGGAGCCACGGGAACGGCGACCACAAGCCGGCCAGGTTTCATTTGCCGAAGCGCACGGATGGCCGCAAGCATGCTTGATCCCGTTGCAATGCCATCGTCTACTAGAAATACTGTTTGTCCCTCAACCGTCAAAGCCTTGCGGTCTCCCCTATACGCCTTTTCGCGGCGTTCCAGTTCCTTGCCCACAATCGCTGTAATCCGCTCAACCGTAGCGTCCGAGAGTCCCGCCATTTGCGTGATTTCCCGGTTGAGAACTCGCACTCCCCCGCTGGCAATCGCTCCAAAAGCTAATTCCTCCTGTCCGGGGACGCCAAGTTTCCGCGAAATGAAAACATCCAAGGGGGCTCCCAGCGACGCCGCTACCTCAAAAGCAACCGGGACACCTCCGCGGGGGATCCCAAGTACAATCACATCCTTGCGATTTTTGTAAGCATCCAGTCGGCTGGCGAGCCGCCGGCCCGCCTCGACTCGATTTTCGAAGATGGTCTCTTCGGTCTCGCGATCCACGGCCATGTTCGGTACCTCCAATTTCTGTCCGCGGTTAAAGCAGACTCACTCCTATGCCTTCTTCCTATGCGCCCAGTTCAGGAGGAGATGAGAGTATGCTCTCGCCGGCAGGAAAGCCCTTTAACGATCGCGCAGAAGTTTAGTTTAAGCGCTCCTCGCCTCTCCCTCATGTTGCGGATTGGACTGATGCTCCTCTCGACAATCGAGGCAGACATCCGCCTGGCTCAAATCGCACCTTTCGACGTGCCTCTCGCAGAAGCGCCGGGAGCACTCGATGCGTGCTTCGTGGGAACAACCTTGCTTTGCGCATTTCATAGTCGAAATCCTAAAGCCTAGATGAGTTTTGGATAATAGCCATGGCCAGCTATGCAAACGTCAAATGCTCTCCGTAATCTTTCCTCTCCAGTTCGCGAAGCCAGCCACCCATTCCGCCTACCTGTTCTAGCTTGCGCCCCGCGCCGCCAGATACCACTTCCATGGATATCTTTTGCCGCCGTGCCAACTCGGGCAGGATTTCGCGGAGTGAAACACTGTGCCGCTCGCGCCCGCAAGCGGGGCATACCGGGTCCGCCGAACGATCGACCCAGAGGCATTCATTGCAGCACTTCAGACTTGCATCCAACCCCTTGACGACGACCAGACTCCGAATCCTCCCCTGTTGCAGCCGCACGAGGGTCTCATCGATTCCCGTTACAACTGCCTGCTCGCCGCCCAGCAATTTATCCACGACTGCCATCTCTCTCTGGCTTTCGTGCTTTGCGACAATCAGCTCAAGGTGGCGTTGCAACTTCGCTTTCGAGAGCCAGGCGATGTCCTCCTGGATACAAGTAATGTTTTCGCGCAGTGCCGCCGGAATCTCCTGCTGAATGGCCGTCGTCACAGCGGCCGTGCCCAATATAAATACGGTATGCAGGTGCCCCGCATCGCACCACCGCTCAATCTCTTGCGCGATCTGCCGGTAATAGTGGAGGAATTCGGCATACCGATGATGTTCGAAAAGGTCCCGGTTCGTTCCATGGGACATTCGGACGCCAAGAGTGCGCGCCACATGGCCCATCTCCTTCTTTCTGGAAGGCTCCAAAAGAAACTTTTTGTCTCTCACCGGCAGCAGCTCTCCCCACGAATAGAGAAAAAACCGCGCGCGTTTTCGGCCCACGATCACGACTCCGTATGGCTTATGTTCCTCCAGGAGCCAAATCAATTGCGCCAGGTCCGGCGCACCCCAATGAACTTCGTCTTCCACGATTGCTTCCAGCGGAACGAATTCCCAGCTCTCGCGTCCGGTGAAAATGGCAATCCCTTTCGACTTTGGGGGATGGCTGCGAAGATAACCCTCCGCGCGTTCCACTTGTTCCTTAAAGGGTTCCCGGTCTTCTGGAAGCAGGCCTTCTTCGGTCAACTTTGCATGCGACCCAAGGCTGGTCAGATACGCAGGTTCGAGAGCCCGGTTGTCAGTTCTCTCACGGTTCGTGTCCAAATACACAGTCAAAACAGGCTTGGAAAGTTCAGGAAGAGATTCGATAAGGCCAGGCCTAAGCATGAAAACCTCCCTCTCCTGGGAGGAGGGCTCACATTGCGCATTCGGCAGTGGGAGACTGGGAGCCTCCCTGCCCTCAGGCTGAAGACACTGTCCCTAGTGCAAACGCTTTTGTGGAAAGCGCACAGTGCTTACGATGAAGAATACCCGGAGGGAACGGTTGGAGCCGTGACGCAAGTCACTTCGACAAACTTCTGTGAGTCATTCTCGGGCCGGCGAAAGCCCGAAGCAGGACACAACCTTTTGTCGCTTGCGGCTGTGATTGGTGTCACGGCTTTCAGCGAACTCGTTCCATATCCTTAGCCTAGAGTCTCGGCACCCGTATTTCGACACACCCCGTTGCGCGCCTCCATCAGCTCGCTAGCTCCAGTACTCAGAATGTGAAGGACAACCATGCCTGAACTGAAAACGGAACAACTTGCCTGCTATCTGAGCTCCGTACTGGGAGAACGTGTAACGGTGCTTGACGCGGCCGTTCTAGGGCACCCCGAGGATAAGTCGCTGAAAGGATATGGGTATGGAACTCCGGTTCGCGTGGATTATCAATTGGCGGATCAGCAGCTTCGCACCGCAGTGCTCCATACGATGAGTCCTGGCCCTTTCGGGCACGAGCACATGTCGGATCGTGCTCAGATTTTGCTTTGGGAGCATCAGGCTTTCAACCGGCTGCCCCGGCATGTCCGTTCTCTGGATGTCGGGGGTTTCCAATCGGACGGCACCATTATTTCTCTTGGGAAAGTGCAGGAGGCCTGCCTGCTCACTGAGTACGCCAAAGGCCAAAACTATACGCTGGATCTGGAACGAATCCGGGATAGCGGAAACCTGACGGATCTGGATCTGGCCCGTGCTGATGCCCTGTGTGACTATCTGGTAGCAATCCATGCTGAGCCCGTGAGCGATTCCGGGCTGTATACACGACGCATCCGTGAGTTACTGGGACACGGCGAATGCATCATGGGCCTCACGGATTCTTATCCCCTTCACCCGTACATCACCGCCGATCTGCTTCAGGAGATTGAGCATCGCTGTGTTCGCTGGCGGTGGCGGATCAAAGATTTCACTCACCGGCTGCGCCAGATCCATGGAGATTTTCATCCCTGGAATATCCTGTTTCGATCCGGAGTGGATTTCCAACTTCTGGATCGCTCCCGAGGGGAATACGGCGATCCTGCAGACGATCTGACATCGATGGCCCTGAACTATTTCTTTTTCTCCTTGCAACGCAGTGGCCGCCTCGAAGGCCCGCTTGAAACGCTCTTTCTTCGCTTCTGGGATCGTTACCTCGAAAAGAGCGGCGATCGCGAAATCTTGCGCATCGTTGCGCCCTTTTTTGCCTTTCGTGGCCTCGTGATCGCCAGCCCGCTGTGGTATCCGACGCTATCGGATGCGGTTCGAAAGGCGATTTTCTCGTTCATCCTGGCCGTGTTGGACACCGAGAGTTTCGATCCCACACAAGTGAACGCCTATGCTGGGGTTTAGGACCAAAAACACCTTCGCCGTGTGGATCACCGGCCTGCCAGCTTCTGGCAAATCGACCATTGCCGCCGAGTTACGCACTCAATTGGCCGCCCGGGGTGTCGAGGTAGCTGTGCTCGAGTCCGACGAACTGCGAAAGATCTTCACGCCCCGTCCGCACTACGATCCGGAAGAACGCGACGCCCTCTACCGGAAGATGGTATACGCCGGGGCTCTCCTTACGCGGCATGGAGTTCCTGTCATCTTCGACGCAACCGCCAACCGCCGTGCTTACCGAGACCGGGCGCGACAGGAAATCCCTAAATTCCTCGAGGTTTACGTAGAGTGTCCTCTGGAAACTTGCGTAGCTCGCGATCCCAAAGGCATCTATCGCCGAGCGCGCGAAGGTGCAGCCGCGACCGTGCCCGGTCTTCAGGCGGAATACGAGGCGCCGGAAAAGCCCGGAGTCGTTTTGCACGGGGATCGGGACACACCGGAAGACGGCGCGCGAAAGATCATTGCGAAGTTGACGGAATTGAACTATGTGTAGCGCGCAATCCTCATCCGCAGGGATTGTCAAAATTGTTATCGCCCGGCCGACTTTCCCAGGGATGCCACGCCCAGAAAATTGCCAGGCTTCTTTTCGATCTCCAGCGTCTGTTCCTTGGAAATTAATTTCGATAATTGAGTCAGTTCCTCGGCCAGCAACTCCGTCAGGTCATCTACTGCAATGATTCCGGCCAATGCCCCATCTTGGTCAACGACCGGCATTCGCCGGACACCATGTGCCCGCATGCGCTCTATTGTTTCGAACACACCTTGATCTTCGCTAATCACAACAACGTCGCGGCTGATCAGATCTCCTGCGGTGATCGTGGTGGGATCGAGTTGCATTGCGATCACGCTGATGACGATATCCCGATCGGTGATCAGCCCGACCGGAATGCGCTTTCCTTCCGATTCCTCCACGATCACTAAATCTCCCACGTGGTACCGGCGCATCAACTGGGCTGCCTCGAGCACGTTAGTCGAACGATTGCAGATGATCACTTCACGGGTGCAGATCTCTCCGATAGGCATTTTTGCTCCTCCCCTCCAGTAGGGTTGAGGCCGGGTCCGGGAAATCGGCGTACTCTTCCTGGAGACGCAGGCTGAACCTGAGTTGCAAGCGGTTTTGGCAACGAAGGTTTCTGCATGTTTTCATTTATATCGATCCTTTTCCACTTTCGGTGACTCCGGTCACATCTCTCCCATTGGCCACCGGAGCAAACTGCGAAGCAGAAGGAGTTCTCCTATGAGCATCTCCACACGTCTGAAAACCTTACTTGACCAAAACAAGATTCCTTACTCCGTAATGCCCCACCAAGCCAGCTACACCGCGCAAGGCACGGCCGCCACCATGCAAATCGCCGTGCAGGAGCTCGCAAAAACCGTGGTCCTGTTTGCCGGCGACGAAATGATCCTGGCCGTGTTGCCAGGGCAGAAGCACGTGAAACTGCATAAGCTGGGTGTCGAACTCGGGAAACCGGTTCGACTCGCCAGCGAGCTCGAATTCAACAACCGTTTTCCCGATTGTGAGCCGGGCGCGATGCCACCCATCGGTTCGCTCTATAATCTGCCGGTCTATTTCGACGAATCCTTGGCCGACGATGCAGAAATTGTCTTCAATGCGGGCACACACCATGACGCAATTCGTATGCGCTACGATGATTTTGTCCGCCTGGTAAAACCAAAGATCTGCTCGTTGGCCTAGTACGCATAAGATACGAGGAACGCGAGCCGGTGTGTATAGCGTAATCCGTGAGCCCGAGACCCGCTGGGGGAATGCAGCTACTTTGAACCATGCCGCGAACTTCGCGCATTTGCAGCGGCGACTGCGGCTTTTCCGAGAATTGTCTCCGCCTCCTCGATTTCTGCGACGCTGAAGAAGACCAAAGGCGCATTCGTGCCCGGCTCCAGGCCGCAATAAGCAACCGAGTCAGGCTAGGGCTTCAGTCGTCGCCAGACATGGGCCCAGGTAATCTTTCTTCCTCGGTCAGTCCCTCGATTTTGTACTGTCGGAGCAATTCTTCCAGGATCATGCGTTGAAGATCGTCGAGGTTTGTCCAAGGAATCTCGCCCCTCCGCACTCTGTTCATTGCTGGCCCGTATCCCTGACGCCAGCGGTCGGAGAACTCCACCCAGTTAACGTTCAAGCCCTTCGCTTGGCCAAGCATAAGGAGTTCACAGTCCCGACGGATGTGCAGGTTTACTTCTGCGATCCGCAGAGTCCTTGGCAGCGCGGGACGAATGAAAATACGAACCTGCTGCTGCGGCAATACTTCCCGCGAGAAACCGACTTGTCGCCCATCACTCAAGCGCAGCTCGACCAGGTCTCGCTGCGCTTGAATCAACGTCCGAGAAAAACTTTAGGATTTCAGACTCCTGCGGATAAACTGCAAGCAAGTGTTGCGTCGACCGTCTGAGCCGGCAGAGCTTACCGCAGAAGTAGGTACTAGACGGCGTTTCTTCACAGATTGCTGCCCGAACTGACAGGTTTTTCAGGACGAACCCAGAAATAGCAACTGATAGCCATCGCAGCGCCTACCAAGAGCGCAACTGTCACACCTGCGAAGTCGTGCCTCTTTGCGTCCCGCACGGCCCGGGTAAATAGCGCACGCTCTTCGATCTTTCCGATCCGCCAAGCCGCCTCTGTCGCCACCCTTCCATCCGCACTCTTCGGTGAGCAGCCAACCGTTCGCGGAGCGGGTCGCCGTCATAAGCGCGATCGGCGATCACTCGTTGGGCTTTCTCGCGCGGTCGTCCGGCACGAGTTCGCCGCCTTACACGGACCGCCGCGAGCGTTTCTTCCGCGAGCCGGACTTCATTCGGGGAAGCAGAGTAAAGTTGCTTTCCCAAAGGAACACCTTCGCCGTCGACCACCACCATCCACTTCGTGCCCTTACCCCGCTTGGTTTTTCCGACTTTCGAGCCCCTTTTTTCGCTGGGGCGAAACTGCCATCGAGAAACGATTCGCTCCAGTTCAATTGCTCGCGCTCGTTTAGTTCTGCCAGGAATGCGCGCCAAATGGTGAGCCAGACGCCCTGCTTTTCCCAATCTCGAAGTCGTCGCCAGCAGGTTGCTGGTGAAGGAAATTCCTCGGGCAGGTCTTGCCAACGAGCGCCACTCCGCAAAGTCCAGAGAATGCCTTCGAGAACTTTGCGATGGTTCGCCGGTGGCCGCCCGCCACGTCGCGATTTGCGGGCTTTCAGAAGCAAGGGACGGATCTGCTCCCATTGGGCGTCGGTCAGCAATCGACCGTATCGCGCCATTGGTCCTCCCGTGGCGCTGCTGCTTCGAGTTATCGCTCATTTTCAACAAGACAAGCATCTTTCTTTCAGTTCGTTGTACCGAGTTTTGAAATAGCAGCTTCTAGCAGCTAGCCAAAACAGGAGTCGGGGCGAGGAAGTGCTCCTCGCCCTTCTCCCAGTAAACTCGACTGAACGAAATCATATGAAGCAAGATCGAGGCCCATCAGGCCGGACACATAATTCAGGTGCCGCTCGTGGATGCTATTTTGGGTGAAGGCTTTACCCTTGGTTTTCAATAGGTTGAGAGAGGTAAAGGAAAAGCCGGAAGAAAATTATGAGTCCGCTGCTCTAACCGCTGAGCTACGAGCCCGTGCTCTTGGAACCATCTTACAACGAAAAGAAATCGAGAACAGATAAGGACTTCTCCATCGTGCCGTCAGGCCTGAACAGATGCGTCTGACTCCTGTAATCTCTTCGTAACGGCAGTGTGCCAAAATAGCGTCTAAGCACTTGGGCCGACCGAGTGGCCTGGTTTGTTTGTAATCGGAGAATTTAACCTAATGTGACCGACTCGATCACGGAAGATCGGAGTTTTTATGAGCACGAATACCGCAGCCGTCGCTTCCAAATCCGCGGGAGCGCAAATCCTGTCCGAAGCCGCAGCCCGATTCAGCATCCCTCCCGAGAAACTTGCCGATACCCTGCACGATTATTATCTTCGCCATCTTTTGTTCGACAACGGCGTGGACCCCGCGGTTACCAACGCCCGCTCGCATTACGAGGCATTCGCGCGTTCCGTGCGCGAAATCCTCTCGCAACGCTGGGTGTTGACGAACCGGACGTATCACCACGCGAATCCGAAGCGCATCTACTATTTGTCGATGGAGTTTTTGATCGGGCGTTCGCTGGCCAACAATGTGACGAATTTCCTGCTGGAATCGCAGATGCAGGAGGTGCTCCGGCAGAAAGACGTGGATTGGGCCATCCTGCTGGAAAAAGAGCCGGACGCGGGGCTGGGCAACGGAGGATTGGGCCGGCTGGCAGCGTGCTTCCTGGATTCGATGGCGACAATGCAACTGCCCGCGGTGGGTTATGGGCTTCGCTATGAGTACGGTATGTTCCGGCAGACGATACAGAACGGGTGGCAGCACGAGGTGCCGGACAACTGGCTGCGGCATCCAGATCCTTGGGAAGTGCCGCGGCCGTACGCGCGCGTTAGGATCAATCTGAATTGTTCGTTCGTGCTGCAAGACGGCAAATTGAAGGCCATCGCCGCCAGGGATTCCTGCCTGTTCGGAATTCCCTATGATCGACCGGTGGTGGGCTTCGGCGGGAAAAACGTCAATACGCTGCGGCTGTGGGCCGCGGCGGCGCCGGATTATTTTGATTTTCAGGAGTTCAGCAGCGGGGATTTTGTGGGGGCGCTGGCGGAAACGCTGGCGGCGGAATCTATCACGCGCGTACTCTACCCGGACGATTCGACGAGCATGGGGCAGGCATTGCGATTCGTGCAGGAGTATTTCCTGGTGACATGCTCGCTGGCGGACCTGGTGCGGAGGTTCCGGCACGTCAATGAAGACTGGAACACGTTTCCGGACAAAGTGGCGATTCAATTGAACGATACGCATCCGGCGATGGCAGTGGCGGAATTAATGCGGATTCTGCTGGATGAGACGCACCTGGGTTGGGACCAGGCCTGGGACATTACGCAGAGGACGCTGGCATACACGAATCACACGCTGCTGCCGGAGGCCCTGGAGAAGTGGCCGGTGAACTGGTTCCAGACGGTTGCGCCGCGGCTGCTGGAGATCATTTATGAAATCAACCGGCGGTTTCTTGACTATGTGCGGACCACTCATCACGGTGATGACGGGCTGGTCTCGAGAGTGAGCTTGATCGAAGAGGGCGAGGTTCGCAAAGTGCGCATGGCGAATCTGGCGATTGTCGGTTCGCACAGCACGAATGGCGTGGCGGCGATTCATTCCTTGCTGCTGCGGACGACGACGGTAAAGGACCTGGCGGCGATTTTCCCGGAGAGGTTCAACAACAAGACGAACGGCGTGACGCCGCGGCGCTGGCTGCGGCTTTGCAACCGGCCGCTGGCGCGCGCGATCACCTCCGCAATTGGAGAAAAATGGATCACCGACCTCGGCGAAATCGAGCGGCTGAAGCCGCTGGCGGAGGATGCGGGCTTTCGCGACGCGGTAATCAAGGCGCAGAACGAGTGCAAGACGCAGTTCTGCAATTGGCTGAGGACAGCTTATGACCTGAGCGTTGACCCTCACACGATTTTCGACTCGCAGGTGAAGCGGATTCACGAATACAAGCGGCAGTTGCTGAACGCGCTCCGCGTGGTCGTGCTCTACAACCGGCTGCGCGAGAATCCCAACCTGGAGATGCCGCCGCGAACGTTCTTCTTTGCGGGAAAAGCGGCGCCGGCGTATCAACTGGCAAAGTTGATCATCAAGTTCCTGAACAATCTGGCGGGAACCATCGACGGCGATCCAGTCGTGAAGGGACGCTTGCGGGTGTTGTTCCTTCCAGATTACCGCGTCACGCTAGCCGAGCACCTGATCCCGGCAAGCGACGTCTCGAACCAGATTTCCACGGCGGGATATGAAGCCAGTGGCACCAGCAATATGAAGTTCATGATGAATGGCGCGCTGACGATCGGGACGCGCGACGGGGCGACCATCGAGATGGCGGAAGCGGCCGGCGAGGAAAATTTCTTCCTGTTTGGGCTTACGGCGCAGCAGGTGGCGGAATCCCGCGACTGGTATAACCCACACTGGCACTACGACAACGAACCGGAAACGCGCGCCGCGCTGGACCTGATCTTTTCCGACTATTTCAGCCGGAACGAACCGGGTGTCTTCGAACCGATCCGTGAAACGCTGCTGACGAATGGGGATTTTTACATGCATCTGGCAGACCTGAAATCGTATCTGGAGGCGGACGCACGGCTGGTGCAGCTGTCGTCGGATCCGCATGACTGGGTACGCAGGGTGATCTTGAATATTGCAGGATCTGGATGCTTCTCGAGCGACCGCACGATCAGTCAATACAACGCGGAGATCTGGAAAGCGTCGCCCTGTCCGGTGTCCTGATCGCTCTGTTTCCGGGATCGAGCGGAGCATCTCTGGCTGAGAACACGGGCAACGTGTAACAATCTGTGTGATTGTCGACTTATGCCCGGTCGCTGTACCGGCGTTTGCGTCAAAACCAAATTCACGGTCTGCGGGGAAATTTCATGGCTGAGGGCGGAACGAAGACCACGGGCGTGTCACCGCTGGCGGGAAAGCCGGCACCGAAGGACATGCTGATTGATGTCGCAAAACTCGAGCGGGATTATTTCGAAAAACGTCCGGATGTGAACGATGCAACGCAATTAGTAAGCTTCGGCACCAGTGGGCACCGCGGCTCGCCGTTTCTGTCCACATTTACGGAAGCGCATATCCTGGCCATCACACAGGCCATCTGCGAATACCGGAAAGCGCAAGGAACCGATGGCCCTTTGTTTATGGGCAAGGATACGCACGCGATCTCCAGCGCGGCGCAGCGTACGGCGCTGGAAGTGCTGGCGGCGAACGGTGTTGAGGCGGTAATTCAGTCCGGGGACGGAGTGACGCCAACCCCGGTGATTTCGCGGGAAATCCTCGTTTACAACCGCGGGCGCAAAGAACGGCTGGCGGACGGGATCGTCATCACTCCTTCGCATAATCCGCCGCGCGATGGCGGGTTCAAATACAATCCGCCGAACGGCGGACCGGCGGATACGGATGCGACCGGATGGATTCAAAAGCGCGCGAATGATTTGCTGCGTGGCGGAAATCCCGAAGTGAAGCGCATGCCGTACGCTTCCGCAATGAAGGCGGCGACAACGCGACAACAGGATTTCGTCCAGCCTTATGTCGAGGATTTGCGGAACGTCGTGAATATGGACGCGATTCGCGGCGCTTCGCTGAAGTTGGGTGTGGACCCGCTTGGCGGTGCGGCGGAGCCTTACTGGGAGCCGATCAATTCGGTCTATGGATTGAACATCACCGTGGTGAATCCGGTGCTTGATCCAACGTTTTCCTTTATGACCGTTGACCATGACGGCGTAATTCGCATGGACTGCTCCAGCCCGTATGCGATGGCGGGCCTGGTGAAGCTGAAGGACAAGTTTCAGGTGGCGTTTGCAAATGATCCGGATTCGGACCGGCACGGAATTGTGACACCGTCGATTGGTCTGATGAACCCGAACCACTTTCTGGCAGTGGCGATCCGGTATTTGCTGACGCACCGGCCGAAATGGTCGAACCGCTTGATTGTCGGGAAGACGCTGGTGAGCAGCAGCCTGATCGATCATGTGGTGAACAAGCTGGGCCGGACATTTTCCGAGGTTCCCGTGGGATTCAAATGGTTCGTGCCCGGATTGTTCGATGGGTCGTGGTGCTTCGGCGGCGAGGAAAGCGCCGGCGCGAGTTTTCTGCGCTTGGACGGCGCGGTTTGGACCACGGACAAAGACGGTCCGATCATGGACCTGCTGGCGGCGGAAATCACAGCGGTGACAGGAAAAGACCCCGGCGAGCATTTCAAAGAACTGGTGGCAGAATTCGGCATGCCGTTCTACACGCGGATTGATGCCGCGGCAAGCCCGGGGCAGAAAGCCAAGCTGCAAAAGCTTTCGCCGGGCGACGTGAAAGAGTCCGATATGGCGGGCGAGCCGATCGTGAATAAATTGACGACGGCGCCGGGAAATGGCGCGCCCATCGGGGGTCTGAAAGTAGTGGCGAAGAGCGGCTGGTTCGCCGCGCGACCTTCGGGGACAGAAAATATTTACAAGATCTACGCGGAGAGCTTCCAGAGTGAGGCGCATTTGCAGGCTATCGTCAGCGAAGCGCAGAACATCGTGAATAATGCATTGCGTTAGGATGCCTCTGCCCATCCATCCTGGATGGATGTTCGATTAGCGACAGCGCAAGTTGTCGGCACGCCACATTTCCCGCTAACATCAGTGTGCTGTAATCGCTCTCCGGGTGGAGAGCGGCACAGCAACTACCTTGGGTCGAGTTCCGCAGGCCAAGGCTCCTTGCCACACCAAAAGGAGGGAGCTAGAGATGTCCCAGATTTCCGTAGGCAGGCTGACCACTCCACTGATTCGCGAAGGCAAAACGCACCGCCCCGCAAGCTGGCCGGAGGCGCTGGATCGCGTAGCCAACGGTTTGCGCCAGCAAATCGAGAAGCACGGACCGCACGCGTTCGGGATGTTCAGTTGTTCGAAAACCACGAATGAACTGAACTACATTGCCCAGAAATTTGTGAGGGCGGTGATCGGCTGCAACAACATTGACAGTTGCAACCGGACTTGACACGCACCAAGCGTCGCCGGTCTGGCGACGGTTTTCGGAGCGGGCGGGGCCACGAGTTCGTATCAGGAGATGGAGGACACGGACTTCATCCTGTTGTGGGGTTCGAACGCGCGCGAGACCCATCCGATCCTTTTTCATCATTTGTTGAAAGCAGTGAAGCACGGAGCGCGGATGGCGGTGATCGATCCGCGACGGACCTCTTCGGCGCAGTTTGCGCATGCGTGGCTGGGGCTGGACGTCGGCTCCGACATCAGCCTGGCGAACGCCATGGCGCGCGAGATTATTCATGCTGGTTTGGTGAACGAAAAATTCGTCGCTCATGCAACGAGCGGATTTGAGAAGTACCGCAACACGGTTGAGAACTACTCGCTGGAGCGGGCGGAGCAGGAAACCGGCGTGCCCGCGGCGCTCATCCGCGAGACGGCGCATGCGTACGCGAAGGCGGAGCGCGCGCAACTTTGCTGGACACTGGGCATCACCGAGCATCACAACGCGGTGGACAACGTGCTGGCACTGATCAATCTTGCACTGCTGACCGGGCATGTGGGTTGTTATGGCAGCGGGATCAATCCGCTGCGCGGGCAAAATAACGTGCAGGGCGGCGGCGACATGGGCGCGATTCCAGATCGCTTTCCGGGATTCCAGCACGTAGAAAACGACGAGATCCGCGCGAAGTTCGAAAAGGCCTGGGGAGCGAAGATTGACCCGCAGCGCGGATGGCACGTGACCGGGATGTTCGAAGCGATGGAGCACGGGAAGCTGACGTGCCTCTACGTGCTGGGAGAAAATCCGGTGGCTTCGGAAGCGGATGCGAATCGGGCAACGAAATTGCTCGAAGGACTGGAACTTCTGGTGGTGCAGGACCTCTTTTATAACGAGACGGCGCAGCTAGCAGACGTGGTTTTGCCCGGATCGGCCGGGTGGTGCGAAAGCGAAGGCACGGTGACGAACAGCGAGCGGCGGGTACAGCGCGTGCGAGCGGCGGTGGCTCCGCCAGCGGGCGTGAGGGACGACACGGCAATCCTTTATGAACTGGCGCTCCGCATGGGACACGATTGGGGCGAGCCTGTTGCCGAGAGGATTTGGGATGAGTTGCGCGGTCTGAGTCCGATGCATGCGGGGATGAGCTACCAGCGGCTGGAAGAACTGAGCGGGATTCAGTGGCCGTGTTATGCCGAATCGCATCCGGGCGAACAATATCTGCATAGCCGGTTGTGGCAAGAGCCGTTGATTGGGCCTAGGGCGCCATTTTCGTGCGTTGAGTTTGAGCCCCCCGTGGACAAGCTGACGCCGGAGTTTCCGATCCGGTTGACGACCGGGAGGCGGCTGGATTCCTACAACACCGGGGCGCAGAGCGGGAAATATACTTCGCCGCTGCGTCGCCCGGAAACACTCGATCTTTCGCCGGAAGACGGATCGCGCTATGCGTTGCGGGAAGGCGAACGCGTGCGCATCCGATCGCGGCGAGGGGCAGTGGAGGCACCGGTGCATTTTGACGAAGCGCTCCGGCCGGGGCTGGCGTTTATGACGCTGCATTTTCCCGAGCAAGTGCGCACCAATGATTTAACGATTGAGGCTACGGATCCGAAGTCGGGAACTTCGGAATTCAAAGCGACGGCAATCGCGATTGAGAAACTTCAGGAGAAGTGAGTGGAACTTCATCTGACGAGCGACCGCGCGACACCGGAAGAACGGTTGGCAGTGGATCGCGTGCTTGGACCGGAGAAGGTGCGGCAAGTGACGGCTTCGGGGAACGGGCTGAGCGGCGAGAATGCCGCGCTGGCGCCAGCGAATAAGCGGCACCTGCTGCTGCCCGTGTTGCAGGGGCTGCAGGCGCGCGTCGGCTGGCTGAGCCCGGGGGGGTTGAACTATGTGGCCGCGCGTCTAGATATTCCGCCGGCGGAAGTGTATGGGGTGGCCTCGTTTTACGATTTGTTGCGGCTCGAGCCGAGCCCCCCCGTGAGTGTGCTGGTTTGTGACGATATTGCGTGCAAGACACGGGGCGCGGATGCTCTCTGCTCGCGACTGGCGATATCGCTAGGTATAGAAGCCATTCCGTGCATGGACGGAAAAGCCACATGGCACCGCAGTGCATGTCTGGGGCTCTGCGATCAGGGACCGGTGGCGATGATGCGCGCGGCCGGGGAATCACCCAAGGAAGCGATGGTGGCTCAGGCCACGGCGGAGACGTTGACGGCGAGCTTACGGAATTTTGCTGGGGGCGGCGAAGTGCCGGCAGAGTCGCGGCCGAAGCTGCGCGAGTTCCTGCCACAGTTTGGCCAGCCGCAGCTTCGACTGTTGCGGCGGGTTGGAAGTATGGATCCAACGAGCATCCAGGATTATCAGAAGACGGGCGGCTACGAGGCGCTGCGGCGCGCGATCAAAATGGGGCGGGAAGCGGTGGTCCGCGAAGTCGTCGAGTCGAAGCTGCTGGGCCGTGGCGGCGCGGCGTTTCCAACGGGCAAGAAATGGGAAGCGGTTTTGAGCCAATGGACGACGGAGGCGGTTCACTACGTGGTTTGCAACGCGGATGAATCGGAGCCGGGGACCTTCAAGGATCGCATTTTCATGAAGGGTGATCCGTTCGCGGTGCTGGAAGGATTGACGATCGCGGGCTTCGCCGTGGGCGCCAAGAAAGGCTACTTCTATATTCGCGGAGAGTATCCGGAATCGTTTCGATTGGTGACGCAGGCGGTGTCGGCAGCAAGGGAACATCATTTTCTGGGCGAGCGGATTCTGGGCACGGATTTTTCGTTTGGGGTGGAAATTCGCCGCGGCGCCGGCGCATACATTTGCGGGGAAGAGACCGCGCTTTTTAATTCAATCGAGGGCTACCGCGGCGAGCCGCGCAACAAACCTCCCTTCCCTACGCAGTCCGGGCTATTCCGCCAACCGACGATAGTGAACAACGTCGAGACGCTGGTGAACATTCCAGAAATTATTTTGCAAGGCGGAGCGGCCTATGCGCGCATCGGAACGCCCCAATCAACCGGCTACCGGTTGTTTTGCCTTTCCGGACATGTAAGGCGGCCGGGGACTTATGAGGCTTCATTCGGGATAACGCTGCGGCAATTAATCGAGCTGGCCGGTGGAGTAAGTGGAACAGGCAGATTGCAGGCGGTGTTGCTGGGCGGTGCGGCAGGGAGTTTTGTGTCGCCTAAGGAACTGGATACACCGCTGACGTTCGAAGGGGTGCGCACGATTGGCGCAAGCCTGGGATCGGGCGTGGTGATGCTGTTTGATGATTCGGTGGATTTGAAGGACATTCTGGCGCGGATTACGAAATTCTTTCATCACGAATCGTGCGGGCAATGCGTGCCCTGCCGCGTGGGCACGATCCGGCAGGAGGAGATTCTGGGACGGCTCAGCGCGAAGCGGACAAATGGTTCGGCCGATAATGAAATTGCGTTGCTGAAAGAGGTGGCGCAAGCGATGCGCGACGCTTCGATCTGCGGATTGGGGCAAACCGCTCCGAACGCGCTGCTTTCGGCGATCGAACGGTGGAGGCTCTTTTCATGAGCGATGGCCTGCAGGCTCCCTTGCCGCTCATCCCCGTGCCACGCGGGCCGGTGCCGGAAGTTCCGGCGGAACGGGCTGTGCGCATGGTGGAAATATCGATCGACGCGCAAAAAGTGTTTGCCAGCGAAGGATCGACCATTCTGGAAGCGTCGCGGCCGTTGGGAATCGATACACCGACTTTGTGTTTTCTAGACAATCTGACGCCAGTGAACGTGTGCCGCCTATGCGTAGTGGAACTGGAAGGGTCGCGGGTATTGGTGCCGGCGTGTTCACGCAAGGTGGAAGCCGGGATGGTGATCCGCACCGATTCCGAGCGCGTGCGATTGAGCCGCAAGATGGTGCTGGAATTTCTGGCGTCTTCTGTGGATCTTTCCACGTGGCCGACGTTTCGAGAGTATTGCGAACGCTACGGAGCAAAACCCGGCAGATTCGGAACAGATGCGCGCGGCCACAAGCCACAGGCAAAGATCGACAATGAGCTGTATGTGCGCGATTACAGTAAATGCGTGCTTTGCTACAAGTGCGTGCAGGCCTGCGGCGTGGAAGCGCAATTTACGTTTGCCATCGGCGTGGCTGGGCGCGGATTTGGCGCGCACATTTCTACGGAGTTCGACATTCCCCTGCCGGAATCGGCTTGCGTGTATTGCGGGAATTGCATCGGGGTTTGCCCGACAGGTGCGTTGATGTTCCGCTCAGAGTTCGAAATGCGGCGCGAAGGGCGCTGGGACGAGGCCGCTCAGACGAAGACGGATACGATTTGTCCATATTGCGGGGTGGGGTGCGATCTGACGGTTCACGAGCAGGACGGGCAAATCGTGAAGGTGAGTTCTCCGCTGGATCATTCGGTGACCCACGGGCATTTGTGCATCAAGGGACGGTTTGGCTGGCAATTCGTGCAGATTCAGGGCGCGCCACAAGCGGATCGCTGAATAAATTCAATCGCGCCTACAAGCGCTTCATTTCCTGAAGAATATTTCCACCATCCACAACAAGAATCTGTCCGGTGATATAGGAAGCTTCCCTTGAAGCGAGAAACGCCACGGCGGCAGCCACTTCGTCGGGTGTCCCCGGGCGGCCGAGCGGCGTGCAACTTGCGGCGGCGAGTTCCTCCGGCCGCGAGGAGCCGGTCTGAATCCAGCCGGGCGCAACGCCATTGATGGTGATACCGTCAAGGCCGTGCTCGATGGCCACGGCGCGCATCAGGCCATCCATCGCTCCTTTCGCGGCACCGTAGGCTCCCGAACCGGCGTTGCTTACGAGCGGGCCAGTGACGGAAGTGACGTTGACAATGCGGCCGTACTTTTTCTTTTTCATGACTGGCAGAACAGCGCGGGTCATCAGGAAGGCGGTGTTCAGTGTCATGGCCAGCTGCTGCTGCCATTCGGTGAAGCTCAGTTCGAGCAACACCGTGTTCCCCGGTTGCTTACCTTGCTGCGCCATGCCGGCGTTGTTGACGAGGATGTCGATACGGCTCGCACGCTTTTTTACTTCCTCTACCACGCGCTGTGCTTCGGCTTCCTTCGTCAGATCCGCAACGAATGCAAGGACACGTTGCCCGGACGGATCCAGCTGCTTCGCGTTCTGGTGGATGCGATCGGAGGTGGCGCCGAGGACGACAAAGGCGCCTTGCTGGAAAAGACGCCTGGCGATAGCGAAGCCGATGCCTGTGGGGCTGCCCGCACCGGTGACGATGGCGGCCTGATCTAGGAGAGGCGCATTCATGTGTGAGCACTATCTCATGAACAACAAAACACCGGAAGCAAAGAAGGCTTAACGCAGAGACACGGAGCGCGCAGAGAGGAGAAGAGGAGGGAAGACCCACCCTCAAAGACCGAGGGTGGGGCCACCCCTGATCCATCTAGGCTTTGATGCCGCCGATGCAGAGATATTTGATTTCGAGGAATTCCTCGATGCCGTACTTGGAGCCTTCGCGACCGAGGCCGGATTCCTTGACACCACCGAAGGGCGCGACTTCGGTGGAGATGATGCCGGTGTTGATGCCGACGATGCCATACTCAAGGGCTTCGGCAACGCGCCAGACGCGGGCGAGGTCACGGCCATAGAAATACGCGGCCAGGCCGAACTCGGTATCGTTCGAGAGGGCGATGGCTTCCGCTTCGGTTTTGAAACGGAAAAGTGGCGCGACCGGGCCGAATGTTTCTTCGCGGGCCACGGCCATTTGCGTCGTGGCGTTCACCAGAATCGTGGGCTCAAAGAAGCGGCCGCCGAGCGCGTGCCGATGACCGCCAGCGACGACCTTGGCGCCCTTTTCGACCGCATCCTTGATGTGGCTTTCGACTTTTTCCACCGCGTCATTGTCGATGAGCGGGCCTTGCGAGGCGCCGGGTTCGAGGCCCGGAGCGGGCTTGAGCTGCTTCACGGCGCCCACAAGCCTTTGCGCGAAGGCGTCGTAGACGGAATCCTGGACGAGGATGCGGTTGGTGCAGACGCAGGTTTGGCCGGTGTTGCGATATTTGGAGGCGATGGCTCCTTCGACGGCGGCGTCGAGATCGGCGTCATCGAAAACGATGAACGGCGCATTGCCGCCGAGTTCGAGCGAGAGCTTTTTGATCGTGCCCGCGCACTGCGCCATGAGAACTTTGCCGACTTCGGTGGAACCGGTGAAAGAAAGCTTTCGGACGATAGGATTCGCAGTGAGTTCCGCGCCGATTTCCTTGGCAGAGCCGGTGATCACGTTGAGCACGCCTTTGGGAACACCGGCACGCTCGGCGAGTTCTGCCAACGCCAGAGCAGAGAACGGCGTTTGCGCGGCAGGTTTGATAACGACAGTGCAGCCCGCTGCGAGTGCTGGCCCCGCCTTCCGGGTGATCATCGCGAGTGGGAAATTCCACGGCGTGATACAGGCCACAACGCCGATGGGCTGCTTCAGCACGACGATACGCTTGTCGGCTTGATGGCCGGGGATCGTGTCGCCATAGACGCGCTTGGCCTCTTCGCCGAACCATTCGAGGAACGCGGCGGCATAGGCCACTTCACCGCGCGACTCGGTGAGCGGCTTGCCCTGTTCGATAGTCATCAAGCGGGCGAGGTCTTCCTGATGTTCCATCATCAGGTCGAACCATTTGCGCAGGATGATGGCGCGCTCCTTGGCGGCCCTGGCGGCCCAGGGATGAAAGGCACGGTCAGCGACCTCAATGGCGCGGCGGGTTTCTGCGCCGCTCAGCTTGGGAACTTTGCCGATGATCTCGCCGGTGGCGGGATTGTCCACCGCGGTCGTGGCGCCACTGGCGGCCTGCACCCATTGGCCGTCCACATAGCAGGCTTCGCGGAACAAGCGCATGTCCTTCAAGCTGACGGGAGCGACGGCGGAATTTGCGGCGGTTGACATGAGACACCTCTTCGGAGAATCAATCAAAGATTAGATGCTGGCCGGACGCAAGCACCTACATGCCCTCCGCTCGCCACGGGGAGCGTGAGGTGGCCGCTACGGGTTACGCGTGAGAGAGAGCGGCTTGCCTGGCTTCAGATACGTAGGCCAGCCCGGCTTCCAGAACGTCGAGGCCTTCGTCGAACTGCTCGTCGGTGACGACCAGCGGAACAAGAATGCGCACAACGTTGCCGTAGGTTCCGGCGGTGATGGTGATCAGCCCGTGCTCGTAAGCAAACTTGGAAAGTTCCTTGGTTTGCGTGCCGGCAGGTTCGCGGGTTTCGCGGTTGCTCACGAGTTCCATGGCGCACATGCCACCCAGGCCGCGGACATCGCCGACGATGGACCACTTCTGCTGCCAGAGTTTCGCGCGTTCCTCGAAGCGCTTGCCGATAGCGGCGGAGCGGGCCAGCAGGCCGTCCTTTTCGATAGTTTCCATGACGGCGAGTGCGGCGACGCAGGAGGCGGGGTTTCCCGCGAACGTGCTGCCGAGGCCGCCGGCAATCGGCGCGTCCATAATCTCCGCGCGGCCGGTGACCGCGGCGATGGGCAGGCCGCCGCCCAGCGACTTGGCGGTGATCAAAATATCGGGTTCGACGCCGTAATGTTCGATGGCGAACATTTTGCCGGTGCGCCCGATGCCGCTCTGGACTTCGTCGGCGATGAACAGAATGCCGTTCTTGTCACAGATTTCACGGATGACGGAGAAAAACTCCTTGGGCGGAACGACGAAGCCACCTTCGCCGAGCACAGGTTCGGCGATGATCGCAGCGACTTGATCGGCGGCGACCACACGTTTGAAGGTGTCTTCAATATGCCGCGCGCAGGTCATGTTGCAGGAGGGATAGGTGAGGCCGTAGGAGCAGTGATAGCAGTTGGCGTACGGGATGCGGTAAATCTCCGGTGCAAAGGGGCCGAAGCCGACTTTGTAGGGATTCGTTTTGCTGGTAAGCGACATGGTCAGCAGCGTGCGGCCGTGAAAGGCGTCTTCGAAGCAGATGACCGCGGGCCGCTTGGTGTGCGCGCGGGCGATCTTCACGGCGTTTTCGACGCACTCCGCGCCGGTGTTGACGAAAAAGGTTTTTTTCGTGCCGCTGATGGGGACGATCGCGTTGAGCTTCTCCGCCAGCGCCAGGTAAGACTCATACGGCGTGACGCCAAAACAGGTGTGCAGGAATTTATCCACCTGCGCGCGGACGGCAGCCTGGACGCGAGGCGCGCGGTGGCCGACGTTTAAGCAGCCGATGCCGCCGGCGAAATCCAGATAACGATTGCCGTCGACGTCTTCGATCCAGGCGCCTTCGGCTCTCTCCGTGAAGATCGGCGTGACCAGCGCCGGGCCCCGCGGAACCGCGGCTTCACGGCGCGCGAGCAGCGCTTTGGATTTGGGCCCGGGAACTTCCGTACGGAGCTGAATTGTTTTCATGGCGTTGGCTTCCCCTTCCTGATTGCAGAAATTTCGTTGGAAACTCAGTACCAGCCGATCGGCGCTTCGTCGAGGTTGACGAATACCTGCTTGGTTTCCAGATATTCCTCGAGACCCCAGGGGCCGAGTTCGCGGCCGAAGCCGGATTGCTTGTATCCGCCCCAAGGCGCTTCGACGTAAGTGGGCTGCATGTGATTGACCCAGATGATTCCCGCGCGCATGGACTTCACGATGCGGAACGCTTTGAAGATGTCGCGAGTCCAGACGGCGCCGGCGAGGCCGTAGGGCGTGTCGTTGGCGATGCGGATGGCGTCGGCTTCGTTTTCGAACGGGATCACGGAAGCGACGGGGCCGAAAATTTCTTCGCGGGCGATGCGGGCGGAGTTGTCCACGTCATAGAAGATCGTCGGCTCAACGTAGTAGCCCTTGCCGAAAGCTTTCGGGCGGCTGCCGCCAGTGGCGGTTTTGGCTTCCTTCTTGCCGACTTCGAGATACGAGGTAACGCGGTCGTACTGCTCCTTGCTGACCAGCGGCCCCATCTTGGTTTCGCGTTCGAGCGGCGGGCCCAGCTTGATGCGCTTGGCCTTTTCCGTCATGGCTTCGACAAATTTCGGGTAGATCTTTTTCTCGACGAGAACACGGCTGCCTGCGGAGCAAACTTCGCCTTGGTTGATGAAGACGCCGAAGAGCGCGCCGTCAACGGCGGCTTCCCAATCGGCATCGGCGAAGAAGATGTTCGGGGATTTTCCGCCGAGTTCGAGCGTTACACGTTTCAGCGTGTCAGCGGCGGATTTCACGATGATTTTGCCGACGCCAGCGCTGCCAGTGAAGGCAATCTTGTCCACTTGCGGGTGTGCGACGAGGGCCGCGCCGGAGACTTCGCCGATGCCGTTGATGATATTCACGACGCCAGGTGGAAGACCTGCTTCCTCAAGCCAGCTGGCGAATTCCATTGCGGTGAGCGGGGTTTGCTCCGCGGGCTTCAACACGCATGTGCAGCCAGCGGCGATCGCGGGCGCGAGCTTCCATGCAGCCATGAGCAGGGGATAGTTCCACGGAATAATTTGCCCTGCGACGCCGACGGGTTCGCGCAGCGTGAAGCTGAGGGCGTTGGCGGGAACCGGCATGACGTTGCCGGTCACTTTGTTTGCAAGGCCGCCATAGTATTCGAAGCAGGTGGCCACGTCGCCGATGTCGTATTCCGCCTCGACGATGGGCTTCCCGGTGTTGCGGCATTCGAGTTCGGCAAGCATGGGAAGATTCTGGCGGATTTTTTCGGCAAGCTTGAAAAGGATGCGGCCGCGATCCTGCGCGGTGGTGGCCGGCCAGGCGCCGGAGTCAAAAGCGGCGCGCGCGGCTTTCACGGCCTTGTCTACGTCGGCAGCGCTGGAGGAAGCGACGTGAGCGATTACTTCTTCCGTGGAAGGATCGAAGACGGGAAACGTTTCTCCGTTGGTGGCGGGGACCCACTGGCCGTTGATATGGTTCTGATAGGTTTTGACGGCAGGTTTTGCTGGACTCGACATAATCCTCCTCCTAATTTCCAATTTCGTGGGCAGGCGATCCCGCGGTGAGCTTTCGGGCCGCCTTGCGCCCGCCATAGATAAAGAAGAAAAACGCGGCGAGGCCCACAAACACGAGGGTCCCGCCGAACATCCAGAACTCGTAGCGCATCAGCGATTTGATCTGCTGCGCTGGGAAAAAGGCCAAAGCGATGCCGAGAACGGTGGTCACCAGGCCGCTGGCGCCTGCGAAGAGCAGTGTGCCCTTAGAGTAGTGTCCTAGGACAAATTTTTCATCGAGCGCAATTTTCAGGAGTGCGCCGAACATGTAAAGAAATGGGATCAACTGCAGCACCACGGCAAGCGACAGAAGCGATTGAAAGCTCTCCTGCACACCGCCCGTGGCCAGAAAATTGAAGAGCACCAAAACAAAAGAAACCGCGGCGTGGACCAGCAGCGCGGGATACGGCGTGGCGTACTTCGGATGCAGCTTCCCCATCCAGCCCGGTAGATAGGAGTCCAGGCCGGCGACGAACGGGATCCGCGCCGAACCGCCAAGCCAGGCTGACCCTATGCCCGCGATCGAGAGACTGAGGAGAAACGCGAAGGGTGAGAGGATCCAACCGGCGCCAACCTGCGATGCCATGTGGCTAACGGCTTGCACGATGCCCTGCAGCACACTGATGCTGTCCTTGCTGATGGCGATCAGCAATGTGAGGGTCGCACCGATATAGAGAAGTCCGGAGACTACCCCGCCCCAGGCGACGGCGCCGGGCAAAGTCTTGCGGGGATTTTCGATTTCATCGCCCATGATGGAGGCGAGTTCCAGGCCGACAAGTCCGAAGCAGATCACGCCGAAGGAGTTCAGAACGGAGCGGGGATTTGCGGGAACCTTGAAATCGTTCCAGTGAATCGTGGTGCCGAACTTGAAGCAAACCACCACGCCAAGCCCCATCAGCAAAAAAGCGGCGACGAAGGTGCCGATGCCGCCGAGATTGTTGATCCATTTGCCGACCCCGAGGCCCATGATGTTCAAAACGACAAGAATGGCAAGCAGCAGTGCCGACATGGCCAGGGCGAAAGGTTTGTTGTCCGCGAGCGATTCGTGGCCCGGCCCTAGGACGTACACGCAAACGCCCACGAAATACAGCATCACCGTCGGCACGTACATCATGTTGTTGGTCCAATAGCACCAGCCGGAAAGAAAGCCGTGGAAGTCGCCGAAGACTTCCTTGGCCCACAGGTAGACGCCGCCTTCCCCCGGATAACGATGAGCAAGCTCGATCACCGCAATGCCCTGCGGCCAGAAAAAGAGAATCAGGGAGATTAGCCAGAGCCAGATGGTGACGCCGCCGTTGGCGGCGATGGACGGAAGAACGTTGAGATTGAAAACGGCGACAACGAAAAGGAGCACGAGGTCGCGCTTTCCGAGCACGCGCTTGAGATGCGTGGTTTCGGAAGGGGTAGGCGAAACAACCGCCTCCGCCGCCGCGGCCTCGTGACTCACTCGCTGGTCTCCTTAAGTCGTTTAGTGGCCGGCCGCGCCGACGTATTTGGCCCCGCGTTCTTTTTGCGCCTTCGCGATGCCAGGAGCAATCTCGTCGAAGACGGCCAGATGCTTGTCAATGTCGGCTTCGGTGTGCTGCACGGAGATGGTCCACTGCTCGTCCCACCAATAGGGCATGGCGAGAACGCCGCGGTTGACCATGCTGAACCAGAACTGGCGCCAGATGTCGACATCGATGTTGAGCCAGTCGCGATAGTTGCGGATCTCCTGCGGGTAGAGCATCAGCGCGCCGTTGACGCCGGCGCTGGCCACGTAGCCGGTGATACCGTTTTTCTTCACGATGTCGCGGTAGCCATCGGTGAGCTTCTTGCTGAGCTTGTCCACGTGCGCGTAATTTTCCCGGGTGAGAACATGGCGGAACGTGGCGAGACCAGCGGCCATGGCGTAGCGGTTCGTGTTGTAAGTGCCGCCGTGGAAAACCTTGTGCTGCACAATCAGGTCCATCACTTCCCTGCTGGCTCCAAAGGCTGCCAGCGGAACGCCGCCGCCGATGGATTTGGCGAGTGTGATCAGATCCGGCTTCACGCCGAAATATTCGCTGGCGCCGCCCCAGCCGAGCTTCGCGCCGGTTTTCACTTCGTCGAAGATGAGCAGCGCGCCGTTTCTGGAGCAAATGTCGCGCAAGCCCTGGAGGAAACCCGTCTGCGGCATGCAGAGGCCGACGTTCATCAGGATGGGCTCAAGAATGATGGCGGCGATTTCGCCGGGGAACTGCTTGAAGCGATTTTCCACGCTGCCGAAATCGTTGAAGGTGGCAACACAGACGTTGTCGAGAACCGCTTTGATGACCCCGAGGCCGCCGGGAACGGAGTTGGGCGCGTGAATATCGCCCGCGTCTTCAAGCTTGGGCTTGACGCTGACGAGCGCGGTATCGTGCAGGCCATGGTACGCGCCTTCAAAACGCAGGATTTTGTCGCGGCCGGTGGCGGCGCGAGCGATGCGGCAGGCGTGCATGGTGGCTTCCGTGCCGCTGTTGCCGAAGCGGACCATCTCAACCGGGTAGCGCGCACAGATTTCTTCGGCGAGTTCGTATTCCATGCCGTGGGGCATGCCGAAGGTAGTGCCTTTGTCGGCCATTTCCTTGACGGCTTCCACCACGGCGGGGTGGCCGTGGCCGGCCATCAGCGTGCCGAAGCAGAGGTTGTGGTCAATGTATTCGTTGCCGTCAATGTCCGTGAGTTTGCTGCCGTGCCCCTCCGAAACGAAGATCGGGTACGGGTCGTAGGCGCGATAATTGCTGGCGACGCCGAGCGGAATGCGCTTCTGCGCTTTCTTGTGCGCTTCCGCCGACTTCGGCGTGCGCTTCTCATAGTGAGCGATTTCCTTCTGCAATGCTTCGTGCATGATCGAACTCCATCCAGGTGGGCCTTCCTTGTGGTCACCTGTGGCAGGTCTGTTCCCTGCGGTCAGTGTAGGGGCGGCTTTAGGCCGCCTCACTTGGCGAGGCAACCAGCGTGGTTCCTGCGGGGAACTACGTCTCTAGTTTACGCCTCTCGTGCTGCTTCGTGCAGCCGGGCAAGTAAGTTATGGCCGGCTGAATCATTTCGCGCGAAAGCGCCCTGAGGGACCAGGGCGCTCCGGCGCAGACTGATTCTCTTCCGAACGTCAGAAGAGAATCTTCAAACCGAACTGCATGACACGCGGATCACGCGCCTTAGAAACGAGCCCGAAAGTGGAATCGCTGAAATTACCCTCCGGGTTGGTAAATTCAGTGTGATTCCAAGTATTGTAGAACTCCGCGCGAAATTCCGTGTTGAAGCGTTCGGTGATCGGGGTCCGCTTGGCGATTACCAGGTCCGTGTTGCTGAGCGCTGGACCACAGCAGAGAGCATGCGGGGTGTTTCCGAACGTTCCGAGTTGCTGCGGACAGGGCGAGGGATTCGAGGGATCAAAGGCAAACCCGGTGGCGGGGTCGCAGAATGGTTTGTTGTTAAACCATAGACCACCATTCGTTTTCGGATTCAGCCGCTGAAGCGGGCCGGTCATGTAGGGCGTGTTGGTGGACTCAAAGAAGATGCTGCTTTGCAACTCCGCGTCATTCTGGTCTTGGATACGGATCGGAAAGCCGCTTTGGTAAGTAATAATCGCCGAGACTTGCCAGCCGTTCGCTACCTTTCCGGCGAATCCTTCTTTCTTTGGAATGGGGAGTTCCCATACCGGACTGAACACAAAGCGGTGTTTCGCACTCAGCAGGGAGACGCCGCGAGTCGCACGGGGATCGATCGGGTTGAGTTCGTTTTCAAATGATGCGCCCTGGTCGATTGCCTTGCTGTAGGTATAGGAGCCCTGGAACAGGAGGCCGTGGGAATAATTCTTTTCCACGGAAATCTGAAGGCCGTTGTAGTTGGAATTGGCAACCGTATCTTCTGAAAAGATATTACTGAAGACTGGCACACCATCCGCAGGGCATCCGGCGCCGCTGAACGGCTGACAGTTCGGAGAAGAGTATGGGCGCAACCCAACAAGAGTTATCGGAGTCCCTCCTGGAGCGCCGGTAATTACGCAACCCGCAGGTGCCGCGGCGCTCTGGGCAGGACAGGGAATGTTGGACCCCGTGCCGCTGGGACTATTGATGTACGGCATGTGGAACTGAAATCCGGCCGGGATTGTGAACTGATACGAGTTGTCGGAATAGAAACTCCCGCAAGCGGTCGTTGTGGGCGTCCCGAGGATGGTCTGGATATCCAGGCAGGTCTGGGGATTGCCGTAGTTCAGGTCGCGCGAAGCCAGCAAATGGTGCGCTTGTGTTCCGACGTAGGCCACACGAAGCAACATGGTGCTGGTTAGCTGGCGCTCGATGGTGAAGTTGTACTGTTCGGCGTACTGCGTCCTCAGATGCGGCTGGAATTCACCATATAGCAGAATGGAGCGGAACAAGGACCAATCGACACAGCCGTTCGGCCCCGCTGAATCAAAGCATGGCGTGCTCGGCGTCTGATTAATGACCCCGCCGCCGTTGTTTGGAACCTGTGTGCCGTCGGATAGAACGAAAGGGGTGTTGAAGAGCGGGCTGTTCACAAAGGCGCTTACGCCGAACGGAGGTTCCGCGCTGAACTGCTCCATCACAAGTTGTTCCATTGGATTGTAAAAGATTCCGTACCCGCCACGAACCGTGGATTTCCCCGGCCCGCCCGTAAGTGTTTTGAGCCAGCCGTCGGTCCAGCCAGGACTCCAGGCTAGGCCGATGCGAGGAGCAAACGCTTTGTAGTACGTGGATGTCAGCCCCTGGGGTACACCCTTATCCCCGGGAAAAACGATACCCGTGGGGAAATAAGCGTTCTGCGTCGGATTGGTGAGACTGCAATCTCCGGGAGACACGGCATCGTAGCCGGCGGTGTTGTTGATAGTGTCCGCGCCCGTCTGCGACAGCCAGCACGGATATTGGGTGGTGGCTTGGCCAGGACGGAAAGTCTGGATGCGGTTCTTCGTATCAATATAGGGCGTGTTCAATTCCCAACGCAGGCCGTAATTCAGAGTTAGGTTGGGTTTGATCTTCCAACTGTCTTGCGCAAACAAGTAGAGCGAAGTGTTGCGAATGTTTTCGCCTTGGGCCGCACCTTGGGAATAGCTGGTGGGAGTCCCCAGGAAGTAGTCGGGATATGCATTGATGCCACCAGGGGAGTCGTTTGCACCAAACGCTTGGAAAGAAAAATCGCCGTTGATGTTGTAGTACAGGAACTGATCGAATCGCTGGCGGCGGACGTCGCCGCCAAACTTCAGGCTATGATTCCCAATGATCTTGCTGAAGTTATCGGACCACTGAAAAGTGTTTCCGATTTGAGGGAGTTCACCTTCGAAGTTGTTGCCGAGGACAAAGCCGCCGGCAACGCTTACAAATGGAACACCTTCTCTTCCTGGAATGTTTGTCGTTATGCCCGCGGTTGGATTTGTCGGGTCGGCAAAGCAGTTCGCCGCACCCCCCGGAAAATCAGGGCCGCAAGCATCGTGCAAACTGGGCAGGATATTCACAGGGTGATTCAGATTGCCTTGGCCTTCGCGGAAGTAATTGAAGCGGAATTCATTGACAGCTGTCGACCCAATAGTGGAAGTATGCGAGATATTCCACTGCTGGACGCGGGTTTTGAAAAGGCCCCCGAAACCGGGGAGATTCGAGCCCGCCGCCTGAAAGTTTGAGAACGGTTGTGTCGTGTCGTCGTCGTTGAAATAGTAATAAGCGCTGAAATGTTGCGTGGCGTTAAAATTGTGGTCAAAGCGTACCGTGAATTGGTTGGAACTCGTGTCCTGGGGGGGTGCGTAGCTAACCGCACCGGTCCCTGAGGGTGCCACATAGGACTTATAGAGTGCCACCGCTGTGGGATCAAAACATTGTGTCGGAATCTGGTTATTGGGAAAGAGATCGGAATAGGCAGCGCCCGGCGCGATGGTGACGCCACCCTCTGCCGTGATCGCTGCTTGACATCCCGGGCGGCCGCTCAAGGCGGACGCGAAGGCGACATCCGATGAGCCGATGCCTCCGGCGAACGGCTGTGCGGCAGTCCCAGTCGCATCAGGCTGACTGAAATCTCCACTCGCCTCAGCGGCCGTTGGTAGGTACACCTGGCCGGAAGAGATTCCTTGGGCCAGACGATTGCCTTCGTAGGAACCAAAG
>Ga0335069_10001679_pt1 | contig 35408 bp, 43 predicted proteins | sample Lox_Sample_11_FD_206714 | JGI IMG/M metagenome (GOLD analysis project Ga0335069, IMG submission 206714) | Soil microbial communities from Loxahatchee National Wildlife Refuge, Florida, United States - Lox_Sample_1.1 | ecosystem: Environmental > Terrestrial > Soil > Wetlands | place: USA... | reverse complement strand
CTGCGCCTTGATAAATTCGATCCCCACCGCCCCTACCAACCTAACCGACTGAACCAGCATGCACTTGTTCGGGTCCATTTCTCCGTGTACCTCCGGTGTACCCTCCCTAGAGCGTGGACAAACCTTCCGGAAGTCCGGTTGTGGGAAATGTCGGCGGGGTTTATGTATGGTCTCGGTAACTCAGAAGCTAAACGAAGCACTTGAGGCCACAACCTTGACTGCCTGCAGGCAAAGCGAGCAGGGGGAAACACTAAACAGCTTTGCTGGTGTCGCTTACACGGAAATCAACGAAATTCCCGCTCCTCAATCATCCCGGAGTTGTCCCGAATATCGGAGCTCCAATGTTGAGCGAGCTGTTTGTCGATTACTTTCGTTTCGCCTTAATCCACGCTGAAAGTCTAATTGTCAGTGGCCTCATCTGTAAACGCTTGGCGACTAGGCAGGACCTATTTCCTCAGAAGCGCGTTTTCAGCAGAGTGATCGGGTTCAAAGGCACCGGCATCGGCCTCGTTGCTTCGAGTCCAGCCGCCGCTCGTACAAGCTGCGCTGACAGCCCCATTGTGCCAGTTCCCGTCGTAGTTGAGTCCGGTTTCGGAGTCGGTTTTGGGGCGGCCAAATGGAGGCTGGACCCTGCCAATGCCGCAATGAGGTAGAATTTGGCCGCGATGATACGTCAACCTTGTTTGCGGCTAACAGTACCTTTGCTTCTCCTAGCAAGTTTTATGTTTGGGGTTCTTTTGACGACCGCAAAAGAGCAATCATCCAAACCACCTTTCGAACTTTCCTGGACGGCAGGATCGTGCCGCAACTGTCAAATCGTTCGGTCGCTTGGCGACGTGGTCCTTGCCGGGACACAGGCTATTTGGGCGGTCGGGTATTACTTCCCAGCTGAAGGTCAAGGGGCTGGGGACAATTCTGTGGTTCGATCCAACGATTCTGGACGGCACTGGGTGGAGATTCGCAAAAGTCGCATGCACGCAGCCGAGCCTTCTGTTTCCTTCATCGATAGTAAGACCGGATGGATTTCGGGAATGAGCCCAGACGCGACGAGTTGGCTCCTTCGAACAAATGACGGAGGTCGTCATTGGACCCAAGTTTCCGATCATTTCATTCAGAACATGCAGTTTGTCAACGAGAGAGTCGCTGTTGGCGATGAGTTTGACGGCACTACCGACCGATTCGCCAAGACAACAGATGGCGGCTACACGTGGACGACTTCCGCTCTGCCGGGCGTGAAGTTCGCCAGCAAGGTACGCTTCATCAACCCTGAGGTTGGTTGGATTGCCGGCACAAACGACATTTCTGACAATCTGAACGGAAGGGTTGCACTAGTGCTGCGGACAACCGACGGCGGACAACACTGGGGTTCTTTCCAAATCCCGTCTCAGACTGGGGTCGCAGAGGTCAGAGATCTGTTCTTTCTCAACGAATCCTTCGGATGGCTAATTACATGGCACTACAACAACGATGGTACCCATCTTTACCTCACCACCGATGGTGGAAGAACTTGGCGTGTGCACCCTGACGAGACGATACAGGGTCCCGGAAAGTGGCTATCCGTTGTTCGTTTCCTCAACTCCAAAATCGGCTTTGCGTTTAGCCGCGACGACCAAGTCGAAGCAGTTGTGGAACCCCCAGCGATCGGTGTTGTAGCGGTCGCACAGGCCGGTCCGGTCGACTCGGGACATCTGCTCTATACGGATGATGGCGGCGAACATTGGCGATCCCGCCCACTCAATGCTTGGGTTTACGACTGTCAAGTTCTAGGGCAGGATCTCGGATGCAGTGCAAGCAGAGACAAATCAAGCTTCCTAATGCTACAAATACGAACCTCGCCTAGTCCAACGACAGAAAACGATGCGTCAAAAGCGGCGATGCCACTACCGCCGCAATGAGCACGAAAGCCCCGAAGCAGGCGACTACCGTTTACCTATTCCCGAAGTCGGCGCCCGCGAAGAAACTTCCAGTGGCCAAATGAATGACTTGGTACTATGAAGGACCTTGCCAACTTATCGGGCACTATCGGTAGCCAACCTCGAGTTCGGACTTTTTCTGGAAATTGTCGGAGAGCAGGTCGTAGACATCGGAATTCTCGGAACGCACTGAGAAGAATATGAGCTCCGAACGCCCGTCGTTGTCGTAGTCTCCGGCATCAAGAAGAACATCAAAGCCACCTATCCGGCGAACACTGTGGTCCGCAGCAACGAGAAACCACTGATTAACGAAAACATCTGTCGGGTCCTCTGGGTTTCCTCCCCAGCCGCAGTCACCGGCGTCCAGCTTGACGGCAACGATAAAGGAATTCTTGTTGGACGCGTAGGCGTAAGGAAACTGGAGGGCTGAGTCAGGAAATTTCCAGTCGCGCTCGACAATTTCTTCGTCCTTGCAGCGGTTCACATGCGGAAACTGCTTCCGAATCGCTTCGCGCACCATTCCGCGAACTTCCTCCTGAGGTTGTGTTCTCTTCCAGTCGTCCGGGTCGCGGTAGTAGGGCTTGGAAACGACCACGAGAGGTCGGCGCACGCTCTCTAACCCGAACAAAGAGGAGACGCCGGTGAACTCTCGAGATGGTTTGCCGACAACGGGAACTTTATCGCTCGGCGTGAGGATAGTCTGCTTCGCCCGTGAACCCTCCGAGTTTATTTGGTCCGCTTCATCGGACGAGGCTTGGCTCTCCACCTGACCAAGATTCTTGCCGTCGAATGCGACCGTCCATTTCAGGGTGCGGATCCTAAAATGCGTGATAGCCCTCCATTCGCCGTTTCGTTCCTCAAACGCAGGCATGACTAACCTTTGTTCGATTGCTTTGGTCTTTTCGCCGCGCAGGTCTTCGCGGGCGTCATCAAGGATTCCGACGTAAACGTCATTGGCAGCCTCGGTAGGGGCTGCTGAATCGTGCTGTACGTTCGCCTTTTCCGCCCGATAGATGGCGGGGTAGACTGCGGCCCTGTATTCCTCGGAAGCATCGCGAGCCTCATTGATGGCCAGCAAATAGAGTTCGAGGCGATTCTTGCTTGTGGTGACCGATGTTTGTAGCCATTCGGTAGCGAGCAGCCTCATATCATAGGAACGATTCGATGGCCCAGCCAGCCGGATGAGTTCTTCCTCGGTCTTTTTCTGCATCTCCTTCCTGTGCTGTTCTGCAAAGTCACCCTGAACCACATCACGAATGTCCCCGACCTTGAGACTAATATGTGAGACGGCCTCGATTTCTGCCCGAAGGTCGGTGACTGTGGTGAGATTGGAGTCCAGATTCGCTGGCGGCTCCCAACCGCCGAAGCTGGCGTAGATAGCGAGTGCGAAGACGATCGGGCATGAATATAAACACTCGTGGAACTCAACAGTCTCACTGCCGAGGTGCTTTACCAGGATGGGTGGAAACGAGGGGTCCCGAACCAGGGCAGCAAGGTAAACTGCGCGGTTCGCGGCCACGCGGTCGGTGCGAAGTAGTCGCGGATAGCTCCGGAGCGTCTGCTGAATGCGCGGGACGTACTTCTGTTGGTCCTGCAGAATTGTTGTTAGGGCCGCGTGCTGGTCCTCGAGTGACCGAGAATGAAGCAGAACGTCATAGCTGTCAGCCTGTTTGGATTCTGGTTCCTGAGCATATCCAAAAACGGGCAGAAAAAGCATTGCGGCCAGGGCAATCTTAGGAGAGCGGTTCAGAGGCGATGCCATACCCTTCATTATAGTTCGGTGCGAAGTACTCACTTTCGATACGCAACTCCCAGCGTAGCCTAAGCTGCATGAGGTGAGCGAAAAAAGCGGGAACGGCGCACGAAACTCCTTCGCCGAAGTGGCGAGTTGATCCCTCGCCTCCGCAGGGTAACGGCTGCGCGAAGGTTGGTCGCCACTCGGTGGCTAGGGTTGGACTTAACGGGAGTTAGGAGCGTTCTCAGCAGCCGCCTTGGCCGCCAAGATGGACCTGCGCCCAGGAGCCGTTGCCGTGGTGGTAGATAGCAAATCCTTCGCTTTCGTAGCCAGTCACTTCGACAACAATCTCGTCAAATCCATCCCCATCGAGGTCTAGTTGGTCCACAAAACGGACATCCTCGGAATCCTTGCCATCTTCTAGGTCAGTGGTCTTATGGTATCGAGCGAATTCGGTGGTCGCTGCCGACTCTGCAATTCTGGCAATCAGGAATACATCATGCCGAGCAGTTTTTGTGACGAGGGACAAAGAGCCGACCAAGAATTCGGAATCGGTGGCGTCGAGCTTGGTCACGACGAGATTGTCAATCTTAATGTTCTTGGCCAGCGTCGTGGGAAGAGCGTGTTTGTGAAATTCGTTCATAGCGAGCTGGCGAGCGTAGTCGCGCTCTGCTTCGCTGGCTTGATGTTGATTGTTGTAGTGAGGACGAATCTGGTCGGAGTTGGATGCCAGGGCCATGGCGTCTTTGGGGAGATGAAAGGAGGGGCCGGTGGAAACGACAGCAGCTGAGGAATCGCATTGCAAGGGCAGCACTTTCCTGATGCGTACGTCACCCTGCCGTTGACCGCCAACAAACAAAGCGATGTGTTCACCGACTTTGTAGACAGGGTTTTCTTCCGCTTTGGGACCGCGAGGGTTAAAAATCTCGATCGCAATCAGGTCGCCGAACTTTGCGGTGTCGCCTTCAGGCGTGAAACCTTCCGCGTAGTGATTCTGGGTCACGACGTAAACAGAGCGGTCGGGACCCTTCCAGGCAGGTGTGGTTTTATCAGCAGCCCCGAAAAGCGGGAAAATCAACAGCAAGAATAAGCAATAGCGTCGAATCATAAGACTTGTCCTAAGAATCATTCGATCACATTCGACAGCTCTTGCATCCCGGTCAGATGTACAGGTGTGCTGAACCGCCTAATGAAAACCGTGCCGGAAAAGCGGTGATGAAACTAGACGACCTTTGCTTAATAGCCGTGACTTCTCACGACTATCATTGAAATTCCACCGAGAAGCAGCACCGCCAACAAAGCGAAATATAAAGAGAGTGTCCGTCGTGCCAGCGTTGAGGTGTTCCCATACCTCGCGCTGCGGAATGACATGAGCGAGAAAATCAGACCGTCTATGCACCACAAGGAAAGAACGGCGTCGAAAATTGTGTACCTGAGCTCAGGATAAATGTACAAGCCGGGGTCCGCGCTCTTTCCTTTTGGGTAATACCAATAATCCAAGTATGCGTTTTCGATGGCTCCCCACAGCAAAATCGCGGACGCCAGGCCAATGACAACGCCCAAGGTAACAAGCACTCGACGACGTTCAATGAATTGCCACACGCTATCGGGCGCCTTCATTTTCAGCTCTTCTGAACTTCACTTTGCATAGAATTGCCACGTGGGTCTCGACCTATCCCCTTTCTGGTTGTCCCCAAACGAACGTCTTTCATGAAATGCGCCTCACAATCAACGCCCTTGCGAGGGACCCATACGGAACCGCCTTTGTACAAAACACGAGTGACGTGCACTTCAATGCCTTCGATCTGCGCCCACCGCTCACCGAAGTGGTCTTCCTTGTCCTTCGTTTCGTAGCTGACGACATCGCCGTCGTTGGGCTTGATCTCCCCTTTAGCGACATACGCATTAGCCGCTGGATAGCGGTTACCGACGGCGTCTAGCATCCGCACGCTGAATTGAACGCCGCGAAGGGGCTTCGAACCTTTGTTGAAGTACCGGATGACGATGTGCGTGCCCACAGCTTGTCCACCGTCCACCTTCGAACTGGCGAGCGTTGGAACGAGGGGACAGCTTGCGGTTGATTGTGCCGACACTGGAACGATACAGACAGCAGAAGTGATCGCAGTGAACAGACTGGTGAGCAGCCGCATGTGTCACTCCTTCTTGCTCACGTACAAGTAGACGTTGTGACCGTCGCCATCCTTGCATTTCAGGTCGCTGAGAGGTCCTGTTGTCTTTTCGATGGCAGCGGTCTGCACCGCGCACTCATAGGTTCGCAGAGGTCGGAAACCACATCTGGCAGTCGGGTCTAGGTTGTTGAGCGTCGTCACATCGCAACTGGCATAGATTTTGTGGCTGTCGTGGAGCAGGACATAATCCACTTCCGCATGGGTTCCCGCCGCCTGAAAGTTCGGGACCTCCCGCTGGCTACGCTCGATGCACTCATATTGGTTGCTCTCAACAGTCATAGTCCGCGCCGATCTCGGCAGACTAATGTTCGCGATTGCGAATAGAAGCAGGAATCCTATTCCCAACGCGAACGTAGCGCGTGCTGTTACGCCACATGCTCTGAACAAAAACTCGTGGAGTTCTTCTCTGCGCTTGTTCCAGTTGACATCTTTTCCGCGTTTTGCCGCTGCGTCCCGTAGCTCTTTGACGTATTCGTCTAGCTCTGACTTCGTTTGAATGCCGATGACTTGAATGTTCGGCACTTCCTCAGCGACGGTTTCGTGCTGCTCTTTCATGCGCTCCGCGTATTCCCGACTTCGGGCGTAGTGAATGTAAGTGCTCGCAAAGAATGTGTAGTACGTAGCGCAGATAAGGCATAGGAACAGCAAGGTCCAGCTTGCAATCAACCAACCGGAATGAAGAGGCTGACTGGTGATTGTCTTGAGGAAACCAAGATAGGTGACGCTGAGAGCGATAGTTCCGCCCGAGAGCAAAGCAAGGTTACGGTAGAAGTTCTCGACTGCGCGTTGGTTCTCTGTCCACTCTTCCCGTCTCTTTTGCGCAACGTCTCGAACTGCCTTCTGTGCGTCTTCGATGCGCTTTCTGGCAATTAGTGGGTCTGTCAGCACGGTTATCGCTCCATCCAACTAATCGCGCATGAGTTTTCATCTTGGGTGCGCTTTGAACGTTTTCTTGCCATGAGTGCTACTTAACCGCATTATAATCCAGCCATACACGCTCGGAGGGTGGATTGCGAGGACGACTCCTTCTGATAACCATGCTTTTGGTCGGCTGTTCGCACGGAACGGAACACGTGAATGTGAAGGTTAAAGCCCTTCACGCGTGGGAAGCGGGACGCGCCAAACACTGCATGTTATTGACCGGAAGATCGGTGATTGAGGGCGGAAAGGCTGGACCCGACCCAAAAGAGATGTGGTGCTCCGACCAACGCAAAACCGACCCGGATGAAATGAATTGGGATTACGTGCGGATTTCAAACCTGACTCTGGATCAAACAAGCGAAAAACAATTTCACAACACGGAAAAGTGGGGAGTGCCGATGCTTTGTGAGGAGCAGTCATCGTCGGAGCTAAAATGCATATTTGACGGGACGGAATAGTAGTGTCTTAACAGAGAAATCGGAGGCTGCCACTGTGCATTACCTTATGGCTCCGCTAGCGGAGCACTACGACAGCGGATTTGGTGCCGTTGGTGATGCCTTTCATCGAGCGGCCAAAGCCCTAGAAAAGGAAAATGCGGGGCAGCGTTTCGCTTGGAACCATTTGCCGCAAATCGCTCTCTACCGTCACGCCGTCGAACTGTTTCTCAAGTCTGGAATCATCATCGTTCACCGAAGACTGAAACTGCCATACGGTCGCGGGGAACCTTATTCCAGCGACAAGCCTTTGTTTCTGGACCCATCAGGGAATTGGAAGTCGTTGTACAAGACCCACGATCTTGCCGAACTCTATGCCTACTGGAAGAAATTGATGGTCGGTCACAAAGATAAACTGACCGAACTCGCAAAGAACAAACCCGATATGAGCGTGCCTCCAGAAATGGATGGCTGGATTGATGCGTTAGCAACTGTAGACCCGAACACTGACTACTTCCGCTATCCAATTTCCAAGAATGCGGCCATTGATAAAGACAAATCACCGTTTAAGGAAGTTCCAGTTGAGGGTCTGTTTCCAGCGAAAGAAGGTGAATACGTCAAGGCGTTAGTGGTCGAGAACAGCAAGGGTGAGATAGTTCGCGCGTTTAAGCTAGACAATTCCACAGACAGAAAAATACAAGAGGCTGCATCGGAAGCGGCACAAATGCTCAGTAACTTTGATGCGATGTTCCGCTTTGAACTAACTGATGGGTGGTAACAGAGGAAGGTGGGGGTCGAGTCTTTCGCTTGCCTCGCGATGCCGACGGAGCGGAAATAATCGCGAGACTAACATCGCTCCTTGTCGGCGTTCATAACAAGGAAAGCGCGTGGTCGTGTTCTGACGCGAGTCCTCACGACCCCCAGGACCATATCGTTCGCCCAACCACTGGCGAAGGCTTAGAATATCACGAACAAGTTTTGGCGGGGGATTTGGTGTCCGACCTCACGTTCTCAGAAAGACGCGTTCTCGAACAAGTTCTTGGGATGGCGAGCGGTTACGTGCTGGATTTTACCGACCGGACATTCGAGGAGTTCATCCGCGAGCATACTGGCCGGGAAATTTGGAATGCGCGTTATGAATACAAGAGCGGTTCAAAGGCGAATAGGCTCAGGGCATTTTGGACCAAAGAGGAAAACGCGCTCGTAGGAAAGCTATTGATTGCGCTGCTGGACTACAACGAGGAGACGAGCACTCGCGCTTTGGCGTGTCGCCAGATCGCCCAACGGCTCCTCGGAACTGCCACAACCCGGCCATCCGATAACTCTCATCAAACATTCGAGCAAATCGCACAACAAGCGGGACGCTCGCGGACCCTGTGCCAATTAAAGGAGAGATTTACTCTGCTGAATGCAGAGAAGGACCGGAACAAGGCAGGACTAGCGCTCGAACAACTCTTAAACGAGTTGTTTGAAGTGTTCGATCTCCGACCTCGCCAGCCTTACCGCGTCGTGGGCGAGCAGATTGACGGTTCGTTTGAACTCGACGGTCACGTTTACCTAGTGGAATCGAAATGGGAAAAGCACGCGCTGCCCGAGGCAGATTTGCTCATCTTCAAAGGCAAGATTGAGAGCAAAAGCCCATTCACGCGTGGCGTCTTCATTGCTTTGAACGGTATCACCGAGCCTGCAAAGTACGCCATAACGCGGGGGCAAGCACCGCCGTTCTTCGTCATGGATGGCTACGATCTCTTGATGATTTTAAGTGAGGCTATTGACCTCAGAGAATTTCTAAAAAGACGCGTCCGTTTGCTTGCTGAAGAGGGCTGCGTATCGGTGCCGTTCACTGCTTTGTGAGTTTCTGCTCGACGTGCTACAAATCTCGAAATGACCAAAATAGTCCAGCACTGGCTTCTTTTCAAGTACATCAGTGGGGAGTTCACGCCTTTGTCGAAACTGTTTAAGACAAAGGAAGGTGCGGAGAAGGCACGCTCGGAGTATCCAGAGCGAGAACGACGGACGATTGGGGTCGGCGTGATTAGGCTTCCGAAGAATCAATGATCTGTGAGGGCAAATGTTCGTGTTGACACGCTTCCAAGAGCGAATGCTAGCATGATCTGGACGGGGGATTTCTAACCCGCAAGGTGAACCATGAAAGATAATGCCGGCTACGGATTTGTGCCGTCTCCCAATTCATCAAAGAAGGAGTTGCCAGAGGCACGGAAGGCGAACCCTCCGGTGGTGAACAACTACTTCACGTTCGTCAGCAACGAACTCAGGATGGCTATAGACCTTCAAGCAGTCTTGTTCGTAGCTCTTATGGTGGTGCTTGCGTTCGGGTTAATCCGTCTGAGTTCTGTTGGACTGAGGGCCTGACAGTCCTTCAAGACACAAGGAGTATTGGATTATGTCTTCACAGAGATTTTTCCCGTTCTTCAAACTGTGCGCGTTGAGAATTGCGAATCTCGCTCCCGGTTCAAGGTCGTTAGGTACCTACCGGACGCTTGTCCGCCAATACTCCGAACCGTTTGGCATCCGAACGGAGACCGAAGTGGCGGACGACCAAATAATTGCCGCGCTGGAACTGCTTTGGAAAGATTCCTACGTGAAGTTGGACAAGTGGATTGAAGGCTCTGGTTGGACCAAATACTCGGGAGGAATGGACATTTGGAATTTCGTAGGCGTCGGTGGGTTTCGAGTGACGCTCACCGCGAAGGGACAGGAGTTACTTTCCGAGATGGAATCCCGGCTTGTTCCGTCCGCGCCTCTGAAGACCCGAGAAATTGGCTTCCATGCGGTCAACTAAATTCGTTGGCCCTCAGGTTCTTCGTTGGCTCCTAACAACTCCCACGGTCCATCAACATCGTATGCCTTGGCTCGAATGCGACAATCCTTCCTCGGGCAGCCAACAATCGTGTACTGACGGCCAGAGGCAGGCTGATACCAGCCATCAATCTGCGACATCCTTAGTCCGTGGGTTGGGCAGCAACCCTTGTCTAGCCGCTGCCGCCGAATTTTGACGCTCTGTCTCTTCATATCCCGCTTGCACTGGCTCTTGCCCAAAATTTCCGGCCGCACTTCAAACATTGAAATGTGACCAGACGCCTTCCGCCTCGCGAGATTTTGTTCGCACCCCGCTCCCTCTTCGGAAGCATACTGGCTGGCCCGACCTTCTTGACATCGGTCGAGCGGCATTTCGAATTCGGGCATTTCACGGCCATTGAAGAGACCTAAATATCGTTTTGTTCTTTCAGAACGGATTCAAGCTTTGTTCGGAGCGCACCCCATTTAGCGGCCATTCTGCCTTTTACGGCGCTGCTTGCGTCTTTAACGTCCTGTTCGCTGACGAGGCCTTTCTTCAGAAGCAGATCATGGATGGCCTGCGAGTGCAAATCAACCGTTTCAATGTACGGCAATAATTCTCTTATTGTGCTAACTGCTTGTTCATTTCTTAGCATGTTTGTCTCCTTGACTCCACTCCAGGAATTGCAGGAACTCCACGTGACAATTTGTTTCATCGAGTGGACCTTTTGCGGTGAAGCATTCGATGAATTCCCCATTGCCGTTGGCCAGTGAGATTTCCCATTAGGCTTTTGCTGGACCGCATTCAATTGATCTGACCCGTTTTCCCCTGCATCTCCGGTGTGCCCTTCCCGTCGGTGAGGACGACGGGATCATTGCTCCAAGCAGCCTTCAGATCAGCCTCGATTTGCTCTTGTCGCGACCGCGTCCAAGGTGCGTAGTGCCGCTCTGTAATGCGGATGCTACTGTGCCCGAGGAGCACGGAGACCCTGTCGAGCGGTACTCCAGCGAGCAGCAATTCAACAGCGAACGTATCCCGAAGTCGGTGGGCATGGCCGGTCGGCACCTTTGCCAATCCAAAAAGCCGCTGAAGCCTGCGTTGCCATTTCCCTTTGGCGCTTCGCACGGTTGACTTGCCTGTCCAAAAGAAATAGCGCATGCTGGAATGAGGAGCCGCAGCCAGTGCTTTAACAACCATTTCTGGCAGAACGCAGTAAACAGGCACTCCTGTCTTCTCCGTATGGAGTAGCAGTTTGTTCCCCTCAAGCCGGCTCACGTCAAGCTGGACAGCATCACCGATCCGTAAACCTGAATACCGCAACAGGAGAACGAATGCCCGAAGACGTTGGGCGTTGCGAATACCAGCGCTCTTGCCGTAGGGACCGAGAGCAGTGAGGATGCGCACGATTTCTTCCCGAGTAAAAGGCATAGTGGGTTTATTTGGAACCTTCGGGGCTTTCAGTTCGGTTGCAGGGTTATCATCAATCCATTTTCTCTTTTCGGTGAACCGCAGGAAGGCACGGAGTCTTTCAAGCTTCTTAAGACCGGAGCGCGGGCCGTCTTTCCAAGACGCGCGAAAAACCGCGAGCGTATCTAGGTCCAGCTGCTTCAGACGTTGTAGATTGTGCGCGTCCGCGAAGGTGTCTAGCTGACGAAACAGCAACCGGTATTTGTACAGCGTAGCTTCATTTAATTTCCGTGCTTCCGCGTCCGCCATGAATTTCACATGGGCTTCTTTGATGGTGACTTCCTTCTCTTGCTGGATTATCCGGCGGTTTTCCGCTTCCCACTGTCGGATAAGATCCTGCGCCCGAGGCCAATCGCGGAGCTTCAATGACTCACGGATTTCTTTTTCTCCCAGAGTCCCGTCCACCCAAATAGGGCACTGGCAGTGCCGATATTTTCGGCCCTTTGCCCGTTGCCTGCAGCTTCTGCGATGACGGCGATATATGGTGAGCATTGGGGAACGCTCCTACCTCACAGCGGATTTCAATGATAAGCGAGAATGGACTCGTTCGAGCACGGTCTGGGGGATGCGCAAAGTAACATACCTTCGCTTGTGCCTCGGACTCCGTTCACCGATCACAAGCACACCTGGTTCGCTCTCGAAAAGCTCCCGAACTTTGTCAGGGCTCAAACTCCACATTTCGGCGATTTCCGCAACGGCGTAATGCCGCTCGATGTGCACCGAGGTCTCAATTTGTGTTGGATTGGCCATCGCCTCGCTGTGACTCCTGCAAGCCAGAGAGATCAACGAATTTTACGGAGTTAGCTCTTCGGGCTCTCGCAAGCCGATGGGAAAGACCGCGCTTGCATTTTGCCGTTGAACCGACTACGATAACGTAAACAGAATACAGATATGTAGTAGGAGATGTCAACCATGAAGTCGATCCTGAAGAAGAAGCCCCGGCACGAGGTCATCTCCATTCGATTGAATGAGGACCGCCTGAAGTTGTTGGAACGCTACCAGAAAGTTCTTAGCGAACAACGGGGGCGCGAGGTGTCCCTGGGAGAGGCTGCCTTCCTCGTCATTGAGGAGCGGGTTGAAGGCATGGATCGTGAGACGGCGCGCCACGAAATGCTCAACGCGCCCACAGCTTCGCTTTTTCATATTCGCAAGAAATGGGACTCCGAACGCACGCTGTCGGCGGCCGAATGGGACGTGCTCGCTAACTATGTCCAGATCGGTGCTGAGGAAGAGACCCAGGAACCACCGTTGATTTCGCCAGCAATTCCTTCCCGCGGAACTTACATCGATTTGCTCAACGCTTTCGAGGCCGTCTACTTTAACCGACAAAACCGAGCCTCAAGACACGTTTGGTCCTACGTCCGGAACTTAGGAGATTCCGCAAGCGCTCCAACATCCCAAGAAAACGGACCAGCGGGGGTACAAGCACTGAGAGACCAGATTGGCAGCTTGCAGGAGCAACTGCGGACGGACAAGTGGCAGCGGCCCGGTTCCGTTGGCAGATGCCTTTTGATGGCGATTCGTGACGAAGGCTTGGACAACGCCCAACTCGATCAGGCACTCGGACCCTTTTGGGCGACTCTGTGGGGGCTCGCCGCGCGCGGTCATTGGTTGCGGCATGACCGACAACCAGTGCGAGCCATAGTGCCAAACGAAGAGGACTTTCGGCAGAGAATCATATTGCCCGACCCGGTCCGATCCGCTGACATCACCCTTTCGTTTACCGGTGTCGCTAGGCCCGAGTTGGCCATGACCGTAGACCTCGGTCCGGCGCGCCGAGTGAGCTTTGCGATAACGCGCTACCCTGAGCTGGCCGAATTTCAAACCATGCTCGTCGAATGGCGGATGGAGCGCTCCTGGAATGGTCGACATTTTGTGGCCACAAGCCGGAAGGAAAAAGGCACCAAGGTAATCATGCTTTCCCTGAGGCGGAACGAAGTGAGCATCGAGTTTGCCGAGCAGGAGTGGACTGCCTTACGTGAATTGTGCGCGGCGGCAGCGGCGCTACCCGAGATTGAACGATGGCTTGCGGAACTCCGCTTGGAGTACGGCGAACATGGCTGATTGCGCGATCGGTTGGCCCGAGGGCTGCGTTGTTCGAAGAGCGGTGCCTTCGGCACCGGGAGTTGGACGGACACGCCACCCCAAAATGGGTGCTGCAAAGCGCCCCTTGTGAACGCCTTTGCACTCCGTCACTTAGCGAAGTCCCCACTTTTGCGGAAAATTTGTAGCGCTCTTCGTTAACTGCTTGATTTGGCTGACGGGTTTTTGAACCGCTTGTTTTTTGGGGAGTTTCCTCATCGGAGGTTCTGTGGTTCCGAACGACCAACTCCGCAATCGCACCGTTGGTTCAAAGGTGACCGAAGCGGAATACGCACGGCTCGCCGCCAGCGCCGAACGCGAGGGTGTGACCCTCGGTGAATGGTGCCGTGAAGTGCTGCTAGCCAGTGCCAATAACTCGCAGAAAGTGGCAGCAACCACCGCTGAGCAAGCTCTCCTTGCGGAGGTCGTGGCTCTGCGCACAATCCTACTGAATGCCCTTTACAAGCTGGCGCCACAGGAGGACCTAACCGACCGGGACTTGGACCGACTAATTGAGCGTGCCGACAAGGACCGATTCCAAAGAGCGAGGGAGCGCCTCGCCGCAGCTGCGAACGAGGGCAAGTTGTGAATCACGACTGGAGGCCGGCGCGGCACGTCGGCGAGCGGAGAAAGCACCATCCTATCAGGGCTTGGATGCCAGTCATCACCGTACTCGCTAGTATGCTGGCCGTCTGTACCTATCATTACATCGAAGTATGGACTCCCTTGCAGCGCTTCTATTTCGGGACCTATATTCTCACCGGCTTCCGAACCGTCAGCGGCATGACGAACTCGGGACACTACGAATTGCTTGCGGTGACCACGAAGAACGGGAGTCACTGGGCCGTTGATGGGGAAGTGACCGAGGCAAGGACGGAGTCAGGCGGAAAGACACTCGCCCTCACACGGGAGGCACTGAAACATGGAGGCCTCCACCTGGTGTTACTGACCGTCGAATCCGACAACGCAAACCTGCACGACTTCCTGCGTCAAGAGATCTACCAGGACCAAACCCTTACGGTTTTACTAAGACCGGCATTATGGAGCGGTTTGGCGGTCTTGTTTCTTTGGCCTGCGTCCATGCTCTTCCTGGGGGCAGTCGAAGCCTATCGGCGGAGCCACGGTCGGAAGTTGAGCGTGCCCGGCCTCGCGTCACCGCAGGGCGGGACGCGTCAGAATCCACTTTGCGCTGCTCGCCCTGACCGGACCCATCAGAACTCCCCTGTCGCCGCGCTGACAAAGGTGGGCCTGTATAGGGAAGCGACACCCATGAAGGTCGAACCGCATGAACCGCGAACGGTGGTGAGGACGGCAGAGAGCGTGGACGGCGATGCCCGTAGAGAGATTATCCAGGACGAATTCAAGCAGGAACCCGAGCACAAATCGAAGCCAAAACCAGCGCGGAAAGAGCGGTATTTCCAGTAGTCCAACACACTATGCTGACGATCTCCAATCCTCTAAGTGCCAGCCAGGCCCAGGCGTACCATGCGGAAGAGTTCGGCAACGCCCGCGAGAACTACTACACCGAAGGCGACCAGATTCGCGGAGAGTGGCATGGACGGCTGGCCGACCAGTGGGGCTTGCACGGTGAAGTCAGCGAGGAGCATTTCCGGCGTCTCACCGAGGGGCAGCACCCGATTACCGGCGAACAGCTCGTTCGTCACAAAGCGGCCCGAGAATACGTGAATGAGAAGGGCCAGAAGACGCGCACGATGGAGCATCGTGCCGGGTGGGATGCGACGTTCTCCGCGCCGAAGAGCGTTTCCTTGACAGCGCTAGTAGGCGGGGACGAACGCTTGCGCGAGGCACACCAGGAGAGCGTGGCCGTTGCCCTCAATGAGCTGGAACGATATGTCCAAGCGCGGATCGGAGGGAACTTGCCGGCCGAGACCACCGGCAAATGGGTCGCGGCAAAGTTCGAGCACGACAGTGCCCGGCCCGTGGATGGCTATGCCGCCCCGCAGCTCCATACCCACGTGGTGTTCTTCAACGTTGCGGAAACCGAGGATGGTAGCACGTACGCGCTGCAACCCCGCGAGCTGTACAAAACGCAGCAGTATGCAACTGCCGTATACCGTTCGGAACTCGCAGCGCGGATGAAAGCGTTAGGATACGAAATCGAGCGGGGAAAGAGTGGTCAGCCGGAGATCAAAGGCTACAGTGAGGAATACTTGGCGGCATCAAGCCCTCGCCGCCAGCAGATCGAGGAACACCTTGCGAAGGAGAATCAGCGAGGAGCAGATGCAGCGCAAATCGCGGCACACAAGACGCGCGAAGCCAAGCTCAATCTGCCGCACGATGAGGTGCAACAACGCCACCAGCAGATGGCCGAAGCATTTGGAAGTCAGCCAGACCAGGTCATCGAAATTGCCAGAGAGCGTGCACAGCATACAAAGCCAGAGTCTCACGGTGTCTCGACGCGAGCGGCCGTGACCTTTTCGAAAGAACGGAATCTGGAGCGGGAAGCGGTGGTTGACGAACGCGACTTGCTGCGGGATGCACTGCGGCGTTCGATGGGGGAAGCCACCTTCGAAGAGGTTCGCAACGAATTTGAGGAGCGGGTGCACGCCGGAGAATTCCTCGGCGTAGCGCCGCGGCCAGGTGTCCCGGACCGGGCATTCACAACTCAAGAGATGATCGACTACGAGCGCGATACGATCCAGCTCATGCGCCACGGACAGAATCGCCACGAGCCGCTTGTAAGCCAAGACACACGTAATGAAATTGCAGCAGAACATTCTCACCTGAACGAAAGTCAACGGAAAGCAGTGGAGCAAATCCTATCAAGCCGTGATCGGATGACGGCACTGGAGGGAGTTGCCGGGGCAGGTAAGACAACATCATTGAGAGCGGTTCGCGAAGCCGCCGAACGGCAGGGCTACAAGGTTGAAGGGCTTGCTCCCACGTCGCGTGCCACGCAGAAGCTCGCAGAGTCGGGCATTCAAGCGAGCACATTGCAGAGGCATCTTGCAGGCCGCGAACCACACGATGGCCAGAAGCGACTCTATGTTCTGGACGAGTCTAGTTTGGCCAGCACGAAGCAGATGAACCAATTTCTCCACGGCCTCGGACAGCATGACCGCGTGCTGCTCGTGGGCGATGTTCGCCAGCACCAAGCTGTGGAAGCGGGCGCTCCGTACCAGCAGCTCCAAGAGGCCGGAATCGAGACCGCACGCCTTGATGAAATCGTGCGACAGCGAGACCCCGCCCTGAAAGAAGTTGTAGAGCAACTTTCGCGTGGCTTGGTCCGGGAAGCAATGGAAAACCTGGACGATCATGGGCGCATTCACGAAATCGCAGATGCGAACGAGCGGTTCCGGGAAATCGCCAAAGCGTATGCGAGGCAGCCGGAAGGAACATTGGTTGTGTCTCCCGACAATCAATCGCGCACGGAGATCAATCAGGCCATCCATAGAGAACTGCAAGACACCGGTCAGGTGGACCACAGGGAGGAAAGACTGAAGATCCTGGTGGCCCGGCAGGAGATCACCGGTGCGGACCGACAATGGGCCGAGCAATACCAGCCGGGAGACATGGTGCGCTACACGAAAGGCAGCAAGGCTCACGGCATCAAAGCCGGAGAATATGCGCGGGTCGAGCGAATCGAGGGAAAAGGTAATCTGGTGTCGGTCAAAAAACACACAGGAAAACAAGTTGCCTACGATCCGCGCCGGCTGCAGGGCGTGACGCTGTATCGTGAATCAGAGCGCTCGTTCTCGCGAGGCGACCGCGTACAATTTACAGCGCCAGATCGGGACCACCACATTGCCAATCGCGAGCTGGGAACCATCGAGAAGATCGATGCGAAGGGCAACCTCCAACTCCGGCTCGACTCGGGACGCTCTGTCTCGTTCAACATCAAGGAGAATCCCCATCTCGATTACGGTTATGCGGTGACGAGCCACAGCAGCCAGGGGCAGACTGCGGACCGCGTGCTGGTGAACGTGGACACCCAACAAGCAGGCGAAAACCTGGTGAATCGGCGGCTGGCTTACGTGGCGGTATCGCGCGGACGATACGACGCGCAAATCTACACCGACGACAAAACTCAGCTAGCCGAAGGGCTGGGCCGCGATGTTTCCCATCGAACGGCAACCGAGGTACGCCGGGAACCCAATTCTCCGACTAAGCAAGAGCCACAGGAGCTAGAGTGGGAACGCGAGCGGACGCGGACACAGAGTTACGGCATCGGGAGATAGCTTCTGGAAGCCGAGGATCTCCCCCAGTACTTCACAGTGAATCTCGGATCATCCCACATTACCCGATAACAGCCCAGATGGGATATTCTTTCCCATAGCCCGGATTGGCACCTGTTCGCCAATCCGGGTTCGCTTTTTACTTGACAAATGCCGCAACTGCGGCACAATAAAAATGAAATATTCGGTCTCGGAAGCGGCGAAGCTCTTGGCAATTGATCGCAGGACACTTCAACGCTGGGTCAATCGAAGAAAGATACCGGCTCCGGTCGCAGGAATCGTGAAGGGTCGGTTGGTTAAGGTCTGGAGCGAAGCGCAGTTGACCTTGATCCGAGAGCACAAAGCTGCCACCTATGCGGGAAAAGGCTTAGACCGAAGAACGGGGAAAAAGGCGAAAGCCAAACAATAAGTCGAACGGGGCGCGCAGGTGTTAGAGCACCCGACGCGCCCCTGACCAGCGTGCCTGTAAGGAGGCAACGATGGCTGACAGAGAAGTTATCCATTTCCTATTTCGGGCGCAACTCGTCTCGCGTCGGCTCTTTCCACGCCGAATCCCAATAGAGCAAGTTTCCGAACACCCTCCGTAGATGAACTGACGATTCATTCCCATGTGTGATGCCTGCCCCTTGAGGGTCCTTGGTGACTAGGACGCTGACCGTGTGTCCCGATGTGTCGGGTTAAGGCAAGCACGAGCCGTTGTCAACACTTTCCGCCGCGAGATCGCAAGGCTCAGTTACAAGGAGACCGCGAATGAGAAGTCGAAGAGATCCGCCCGGATATCCGGGGGATGAAGCGATCAATAAGGCTTTCGTCGAAAACGTGCGGCGCATCCGCATCGCCAAGGGGCTTTCGCTCGAGCAGGCGGATGCTCTAGTGGCGGAAGCAATCCGCAAGGACACACCAAGCAATACGCCGCGAGCCATCGGGATTGTTGTTCGGGAACTGAGAGAAACGCAGAACATGAACCGTTGCGCGCTGGCACGCTCCTCGGGGCTCTCTGTCCGCTTGGTTGTGCTGATTGAACGAGGCAAGGCCAACCCTACCCTGACTGAAGTGGCCCGACTGTCCCTCGGTCTCGAATGCGACCTCACCGAGTTTGTTCGGCGAATCTACGCAATGAAACGAAGACTGGACATCGAGCGACTCGCGCGGAAGGAGTCTCCAATCACCGAGCGCCCGGTTGATGCAGCGATGCCGAAAGAAAGGACCGAAAAGCCGTGAAGATGCAAGTGTTCCGGGAACTCTATGAATTCAACCAGGCGTTCGATGGTGTCATTGCGGGTCTTAAGCGAATGGAAAAGAACAGTTACACATTGCCGGAAACAGTCCGCGAATGGCGCGCAGAAGTTCTGAGTATCCAAGTCGAAGTCAATCGGGAATTCTTCACAGAGTTTGAAGCCGACCTAGATCGCGACGAGGAATTGGTGTGCACAATTCAGCGGAAGCTCAGAGGAAAGACCGACGCAGTACCAGATTCAAAAAGGAGGAAGGGCAGTGAAAAAAGACGAATCAGAGCAGACGCCTAACAATCGCCCGGCCCCGGAGGGGCGCTATCCCGGACTCCACGGCAAGATTGTCGACTGGGCCGACCACCGCTTCGAAGATGGATTGCTCTTTCTGCGTGTTCGCTTCATCGACCAGACCGAGCTTTGCTGGACCATCAAAAGTGCCACGGTGATTACCGAGGCGGACTTTTGCAACTGGAAAACAGGCAATCAGGAACAACTGAAGATTTTCACCAAGGGCGAGACAGATTGGTAGTACGTCAAACACTGAGATTACATGAGCGAGTTGTAATCTGTCGCCGGTCGAAAACAGAGAGGGATTCAAATGCAGAAGGCCCACCTGTATGAAGCTGTTCTCCTAGTGAATCGAGGGATGGACGATGTGGTACGCGGACTGGAGCGTTTGAAACGCGCCAAGGACTCGGGGCTTGCAGCGGCGTATTTGGATGAAAAGCTGACGCTGTTTGAAGAGCATCGTGCCCTCTTGAACGGCTATTTCTGCAACAAATGGGATTCTCGCGAGCACCAGGACGCTGCCCGTTTTGAGAAACGACATCGCGAGTATAGACAAAAGGATCTGGACGAGGTTCAGGTTTATCGGGACGTAGAACTTGTCGAACAACGGCGTGCGAGGGAAGGAAAGCCACCGAAAATCCGCTTTTTGACGGGAGTAGAACAGCGTGGCTGCGACAAAATGGCTCGATCTTCCGCCCCAATCACGCAAGGTACCCACAGTGAAGGCAATCACCATGACTAAGGGGCGCGTGACGAAAAGCGCGAAGGTTGCGACGGTCGGGAGCACACCTGTAGCGCGGATGACTCCTCATGAACTCAAGAAGCTGAATAAGCTGATGAAAACGCGCCTGCAGATGCGGCGTAAGAAGTATCCCGAAGTGCGTGGCAAGGTTGTGGATTACATTACCCATTCCATCGACGACGGGACGCTCTACTTTTCTATCTGGTTCAAGGACAAGACCGCCTTCTCACTCCGCTACGCCTGCGACATGTTTATTGTCGGTGCCGACTTCAGTGACTGGCAGACCGGAGACGACCACATCATTCGCCAGTACATGAAGCCGATTCCAAGGTAGGAACGATGGGCGAGTGGTAGGCACAAGTCAGTATTAGGGTGCGACAGGACTTGCGTCGTGAGCTGGAGGAGTGGGCTTTCAAAGAGCGACGAAAGCTCGGGAATGTAGGTGAGGTGTTGCTTGAATGGGGTTTCGAGCAGTTGAAGGCGACAGGCAGCATCGACCGGCTCTTGAAGTTTCGAATCGGAAAGAAACAGAGTCCCATATGCTCAAAGTCTCTGTGAGCTACGGTTTCATCGTATCCAATCAATTTAGCAACCCACCGAACATGCGCCGGGCGCGGTACGGCCGCGACAGCGCCGAGAGCGGTCGCCGCAATCGAAACGTTCTTGGCAATCATGGTTTGAAAAACACCAGACGAGGGTGCGGCGGGAGCAGGCAGAGCCGTCACCGCGGTCTCGATCTGGTTTGCGAGTTGGGAAGGATCGGATCCCAATTGAATGGTCGCTCGAACATGGTTAATCAAGGCTAGAATTGCTGCGACGGCTGTGTCGGCTCGAGGAAAGCGCCGACTGCGGCTCTTCGGTGCACCTAACCTTCAAGGCTTCTTCTTTGAAACCAGGACGTCGCGAAGAATTGCAGCAGGACCAACTGTTAGGTGGGCAATTTCCGTCAGGACTCGGATCAAACGGTCTAAAAGAGGGGACAATTCTGCTCCACGGGCCATGACCTCGAGCGGTTTGAGGGCCTCCAGGGATTCGGCATAGCGCAAGGCATCGTGGTCACGGTGGGCCGCAAGGGCATTTCGGATGGCGCCAAGAAAATCTCGCTGCTTCTGCCAGAATCGGTTTAAATCCGAAGACACCTTGTTGAGGCGCTCAAGTTGCTCCGGCCTGGCTCCGAGGGTTTTGACTGCATCGCGAAATTCTCGGCCGAGTAACTGTGGCAGGTCTTCGGCGGCTTCATACAGCATCATAGCCTCGTGCTTGGCAACGAATGCCCGCCGGCGATCGCCAACCGCGCACACTAGGTCGTCGGTGAAGAAAGCAAGGTCCTGGTCGAGCAAAAGCAGGTACAAACCGACATTAAAGACTATTTTGACGTTCGCAGCATTTAGCTTGGAGGCCCCGGCTAGAGTCTTCCTTACGGTCTTCAGGGTTTCTATTCTTACCCTGCGCTTTTCTCTCGCCCGCAACCTGTGACGCAATCGAAAAGGGAAGGCAACGAGCAGTTCTATTAGGTTTTTGAGGGTTTCGTTCGATGCCAGTTCGGCCATGGCAGTGGCGTGGTGCCTATTTCCCGTCTGGATTTGCAGCCTTGCTCAAGTCCCCGGCTCACGAATTGTTGTGACGATAAGCTGAATTTCGCTCTGCCCATCTCGCAGGATTGGCCGAGTCACTGGCTCCGGCTCGGACGCATACTCGTCGTCAATCTCTCGGGCGATTTGCCTCAGTTCATCAAAATGGGATTGCAGAGCATTTGCGAACACAATGGCGCCTTTTTTGGAGGCTATCTCGGATGTCTCGCCACGTAGAAACTTCCTCAATTCTGTCAATGGGTAGCTGATGCAGTCCTCGTAGAGGTACTTAATCGACGCGTAGGAGTCGATGCTGAGGCCCCGGGCCTGCAAGTGTTTCTCAAAATCGGTCAGCGTCTCGCGTAGGCAATCGATGCCCCACCGGCCCATCCTGGGAATAGATTCCCGGCGCAAGTCTTCAAAAATCTTCTCAAAGGCATAGGACGCATGATCGAATATTTGCATCAGCTTAGTGCCCCTAAATTGCGCTCTATGAGCTTCTTCCCGTGTCCGCAAATCCTCGACGACCTCCGACAGAATCCGGTGCGTTTCGGTGCGCTGTTGCTCGATCAATTCCAGGACGCGAATACTCTGAAAGATTTCGTCTTTTTGCTTTGGGTAAGACATTAGTTCGAAGCCATCTTTGCGCATCGAATGCTGAACGATCGCGTGTGTCGAGAACGTCTTGTACCCGACCTTTACAGGATGTCCCACACTCTTGTTTCGTACACCACGAATGTCGATAAGGACAGCAGTCAGCAAATCCTTGGGCTGAATGTTTTTGACGGGGCGAATCGCGTGGATCAATTCAACGAGGGCATCCTGTTCTAGAAACAACCCCTGAAGAATGCCGTAGATACGCAAGTACTTTTCGCCGGTATCGCTTGGAAATTCGTGGTTTATGTAGGCGCTCACGGCGGAGTCGGTATCCTGGATCGTGTCCATGGCCACGCAAAGCTGATGCCAGCGAAACTCGTCCGCCATTAAGCGGGGTTGGTGACGCGGGTCACCAACATAGTCCCGAACCCATCGGATGAGATCTTGGAGAGTAGCGGTTGCCACACCTTATTTTATCAGAAGAGATGGTTCGTGAAGAAAAAGCAAAAAGTAATAATCTGGATCAGGGCGCAGGAAAAGGGTCATAAACGCGAATTCGATGAAACCACCAAACGAACCCGCCCAGGAGGAAGTAGAGAGGTGCGTGCTGCAGCCGGCTCGCAAGGCAGGTGTGGTCAAAGGATTCTAGTGGGTGAAGGAGTGTGCGGAAGGGCAGACTATTGTAAAAGGTCCACGAGGTGCTTTTGAACTGCGGCTGCCAATCGAGCTAGCCCGACACCGACGGCCGAGCACTCAGAGATCCGAAAATAGTCTTTGGGACCGGCGACACTAAAGTCCAAGATGTTGGCGCGCATGATTAGAAGATCGTACGCGGCAGCAGCGTTTCCAGTTTCCTCGACGGCACAATACGGCGTGGCTTTGTGGGTGAAGAAATTTCTGTGGGTCGACAAAAAATGAACCAGTCAACGGCAATGTGGAGTTGGTCGCAAAGTAATAACAGAAAGTCGTGCGTACGCAACTTTCTGCCGCGATGAATCAGCGTTACGTTCTGCCCAGTTGATAGCTGTTGGTTGGGGGCTGGGATCTTACCGACACCGTCGAACATCGTGTAGGTAAACCTGGCCAGCAATTCAAGAAAAGCTCGGCACTCATAAAGGAAGCAATCGGTGGCAAGCAAGACGCGATCCCTCGCTTCCTCGACAGCGCGTCCCCTCATCACCTTCGTATTGGGAATGCTGTCCACTTCGACAGCGCTAGGCACAAAATCCCAGATTGCCTTAACGGCGGCGTTCCACTCACGAATAGCGGCGCGCAGCATGTAGTCACGCGTTCCGAGATGAAGCGCTATCGAGCCGAGCTCCTGCTCGAGCGTCTTGAAGAGTGTTGGAACTTTACCGCTAGTGGTGGCGAGGTTGAGTGCCGTCCATATGGATCTCGCGTCTAACAGCAAAGCGCCGGGGAGGAAATTGATATGAATGACACGCTTCGGAATCGAGTTCATAACGGCAGCAGGGCGGCACTACGAAGATCATGATTTCGGATGTTGCCAGACGACCGTCAAGACACCCTTGGAGTAGTGGATTCCTGTGTTCCCGGAATGGCCACACTCTTCGTCGTGGCCCTGGGTTCGGAAGTGATAACAAACCTTCGTGTCCGTGATTGGCCCTTCGGGCTCACAAATGGCGTAGGCACATCCAGCGCGGTCACCAGTCAGCTCAAAATGTTGGTACGTGATCGTCCAACCGGCAGGTTTGGGGGGACTGCAGACGGAGGCCCAGGCTCCGAAACCCTTGCACGCACCGCTTGCGGCATTGTCGCTGTAGTAGGTTTCCGGCGTCGTGGTCATTTCCACCGGTGGTGGGGGTACTGGGTCAGAGGGTGAGAGCTCGGCTTCGATGTTCTGGCCGAGCGAGGCATTCCGATCGAAAGCGGCGTATCCTTCCTTGGAAATAAACAAATGAATGGGTCCGGCGGGGGCAGCGACGAAAGACAGCGCGAAGTTTCCGGCTCCGTCCGTACGAGCTGACTCAGCTCTGCCGCTCAGGGTGATTTCAGCATCGGTCAGAGGCTTCTTGTTCTTGCCATCTATGACGTGTCCGGTGATTGAGTGACTCGGATTCTCCTTGGTGGTGACAAAAGCCCACGCCCCGATTCCAATGACGCCGATGGCAAAGGTCAGATACATCAACTGCTGCAGCAATCGGTAAGTCTGGGTGCCGACCAGCTTTGAGAAAATCTGTAATTTGAGCAGCTGGCGGAAAATGACAAGGACAACGCCCACGCTAATGCCTGCCAGCCCGGCATATTTTCCTAGCGCCTGAAAAAGAGACGGATCCATGGATAATTGAGGGTCTCCTTGCGGAATCTACAGGGAATGCGCGGCATTATGGCATGGTGGCGAGCTGTATACCAGTACTCGAAGATTATGCCTCACGAAGGGCTCTGAGCATCGTGGGGAGCGTCCCGTGTGTTTGGCGAGGCCGCGGAATCGGAATGGGTTGCGCATGACGATTACGGGTGGGGCGGATGGGCGCGTCGGCGCCGAGGATGGCGGCGAATTGGAGAAGGTGGTGCAGATGGCCCTTAGGGGTTAGGTTAGGGATTTGGCGGTTCATGATAACCGGTAGATTGGACGGGGAAGGAACGAGACCGGGGAAGGGAGCCGGTGGGTCGGGTCTAAACCCTGCTACATGCATACGTTGCAGGCTATGCGAAAATATTCGTGTTGACAACACGAAGTATTTCGGCTATAGTGATCTTCGAGGTCAAAAGGTTATGTCAGAAGTTCTTGTGTGTGCGGAGCCAGAGACTCGGGACGAAGCCGAAGCATTCGTCGTGTCGAAACTGGGCGTTCGGCCACAAATGCATTCGCTGCGGGCCTTTAAACGGCCGCACGAAAAGGCGAAACTGCTGCTCGTCTATTTAACGGAGCCGAGGGCGTCTTCAACGCTGCGGAGTTGCCTTCGCAAGGTGGCCGGGAATCAGAAACTCCAAGTTCTTGTTTACACGCATAGTCACCCGGCGGACGACCACCAGGCAGCCGAACTTGGAAAACTCATCGGGCGGTACCGGCCGGAGAAGACCTACCTCTGCTTTGATCCAGAAGAAGTCGAAGAGTTTCTCCAGGTGAAGATTGGTCTCAGCGAAAAAGAAAGGAACCGAGGTTTCCTTGAAACCCTCGCTGGTCTGCGACAGCAATTAGACCTCACCCAGGTCGACGTGGCGAATGCCTTTGATGTGACTCCGCGAACGGTTCAAAACTGGGAAAAGCACGGGAGTGGTTCGGTACGACGAATGAGGGATCTCCGCGAGTTGTACGAGCTCGCGTCCAAGTACATCGGCACGCACCAAATCGCTCGATGGATGGATAGTCCCAATGATGCTTTCCAGAAACGAACGCCGCGAGAGATGATTCGCGAAGGAAAAGCGCGCGACCTCATCCTCGAGTTCCTGCGAATGCAGACGGGTGAACCATTGTGAAGCTGCCGAGCGGTTGGCGCACCGCCATCGATTCGTTATGCGGCGACGCCAAACCGTTTGTGGAATCCTGCTTTCGATCGGTCGAACTTGCTTGGGGCCATCCGGACGATGTGATCAGCGGGCAAGGCACGAAAGAGAAAGGCGGCCGGTTTGCCCCCAAAGGAACGCGGGCGGTCTATGGGGCACTTGATGAGGGAACGGCGGGACGCGAGGCGGCGGCGCGCAAGGCTCGCTTGGGCGGGGCAGGCGGGATCTCGCTCGCAGATTATCCGCGTCTCATCTATGTCATTCCCATCAAAACCAGACGCTGCCTGGATTTGCGGAACCCTGGGGCTGACGCCGTCCTCAAAGAAATCCTCAAAGCCGTTCTCGAACCGAATGGCCACGTTGCTTCCCAGGAAGTCGGTGACTATTTGGCCGGCAAAGGAATCGATGCCATCATTTTCCCGTCCACGGTGTGTGACGGCGCGAACGTGGTAGTTTTTCTGGACGCCGATCCTCCACCGAAAGTGGAAATCGAAAACCGCGACAAAATCCTGGAAGCCTTCCAAAACATAGCGAACCGAATACCAAAGTAGAGAGACTAGCCGACGTAGGCTCCCCGCCTGCGCTAGCGGACTATGCAACCGGGCTAAGGAAAAAACCGGAGTTGCTGGGCACCAGACGTGCCTTTTGACGATCCTGCAAAAACGCACGATAATCGTGGCCACCAGCAGGAACTCAGTGAAATCCCTGGACTAGGGGCGAGCTGGACACGGGAAACGTTTGGCACAGCAACGAAACAATATGACGACCCAGAAAGTAACGCCCCATCATGTCGTACTGAGTCTTAAGGTGACCGGCGGATTTTTGGCGGGCGCGCAATTGGAGTTCGCCGACGGTTTGAACTGCCTGATCGGAGGTCGAGGTGCGGGAAAGACCACGGCTCTCGAATTCTGCCGTTTCGGCCTCGGGTTGATGCCGGATCCCAAAATTAACGGGCCAAGGCACAAGGCGATCGACGCATTGGTCAAGGCCAATCTCGGGTCCGGGCGATTGGCAATCGACTTGCGCACTAAAACCGACATGCGCTACACGGCGGGTCGCGCAGCGAACGAGACTGTCCAAGTTGTAAACGAAACCGGCACCGCTGTCCCGGTGTCATTGGATCGCGACCAGATATTCGGCGCAGATGTATTCAGCCAGAACGAGATTGAGGAGATGGCATCGAGTCCGGCGGCGCAGCTCGATTTGCTAGACCGCTTTCAGGAACAGGATGCTTCTTCGATTGCGCGCGAGTTGGAGCAGCTCCAGCGCCAGCTAGACCAATCGAGTGTTGATCTTCGCCGAGTGGACCAAGAGATCGACGATCTGCGCGGCAGGGCCTCGGAGCTGCCGGTGCTCCAAGAGAAGCTCAAAGGCTTCGCTGAGATCGGCGGACCGGATGCTGCGCGCATCAATGCTGCACATCTGGCGAAAAGTGTTCGGGCTAGAGAGGAGAAGATTCCTGGAATTCTCGCCATCGCGCTGAACAAGGTCGTTCGCGAAATTCGTGCGAGCCAGACTGCATTTCGCGCTAATGCTGAGGCCCAGATCGACAGCGAGGTGCGACAAGGAGCCAATAGTGAGCTCTTTGCGAGGTTCATCGCTGAGCTTGGTGTCTTCACGCGAGAGCTAGACGCCGCCGTTGCTGCGATCGGCAACGCGGCGACGGTCGCGGAAGGGCGATTCACGGCGCTTGCAACCGAACTCGCCCAGCGACATGCGGCGCAGGAAGCCGAATACCGAGCCACGATCGCTGCTTCTGAAGAGCAGGGTGGGCGCGCTGCTGAACGCGCGGGACTGCAGGCGTCACTTGCGAACGCCCAAGTGGCCGCGACAGAGCAGCTCGCAAAGGAAAGGCAGCGTCAAGAACTCGCGACCGCGCGACACGCTTTGTTAAAGCGCGCTTCTGAGCTGCGCGACCAGCGATTTGCGCTGCGGAAACGGGTTGCGGAACGTCTTACGAGCCAGTTTCCAAGCATTCGCGTGACCGTGGTCCAGGCTGCGGAGCTGGAGCAGTATCGAGAGCTCGTCGCCGATGCTCTGAAGGGGGCAGGGGTGAAGCAAGGCGTAGTGGCCGAGCGACTGGCTCAAACTTTCTTGCCCGGCGAGCTAGCCAGCGTTGTCGCAGCTAGTGACTACTCCACGTTGGGCCAACGTACCGGCCTCGACGAAGAGCGCACGCGGAAAATCGTGGACGCCCTGAAGTCGAGCGGTACGTACTACGCGATCGAAACGGTAGATCTTGACGATCGGCCATGCATTGAGTTGCTCGATGGAGGCACCTTTAAAGAGTCCACGCAACTATCGACTGGCCAACGGTGCACGACGATCTTGCCGATCTTGTTGACACAGAGCGAGCGGCCGCTTCTCATTGATCAGCCCGAGGACAATCTCGACAATGCGTTCGTGTACGACACGATCGTCACGGCCCTGCGCGCTGTGAAGGGCAGTCGGCAGGTGATCTTCGTGACTCACAATCCGAACATTCCAGTGCTCGGGGAGGCGGAACGGGTCTTCGTGTTCTCGTCAGACGGGCAGCACGCGACTCTAAAGCAAGTGGGCACCGTCGATGAGTGCAAAGATCAGATCGAGAGAATCTTGGAGGGTGGTCGAGAGGCGTTCCTTCAGCGGAAGGCTCGATATGGACACTGACCAGTCGAGGCACCAAGTCCTTCTTTCAGCGCTTGAGTCGCAGGACTGGTCTTGCGTTCTCGGTGCAGTGTCCAGTGCGGACACTTGGATTCGAACGACGATCGTTGGCGATCCGAGGCTGGATGAAGTGGTGGCGAGACTGCTCTCGCTCGCAAGTCATCAAAAATGGGAAATTCGGCGAGCGGTCGCGAACGCCGCAGCCCAAACGCCACATCCGGGGTTTGACACAGTGCTTTCAAGGCTTGCCGTTGATGACAATGATCGTGTTCGGCAAGCCGCACAACAGGCGGCTCTAAGGCGCCGCGATTCCCGCAACGCCAGTTCTCTGGGCAAACAGCACGCCGAGCGAATCAACGCTACGCTCGACGACATCGAGGCGCGCTTTGGGTTGAGGGGGCGCGAAGCCGTGAAGCGGGCGGCCGAACAAATCGCAAATACCTTCGCTCGTGAGCTATACCACGAGGTCATCCGCCTCCTGTCACCGCTCGCCATGTCGGCGGAGCGCCTCCGCACTCAACTCGCAGCCAACGAGGCCTCTAACAGTGCGTTACGGGAAGAAGCAGACCGCATTGGGCAACGCGTCACGCACCTGCGAGCTGTATTGAACTCGATGCGCGCCTACACGGAGCAGCCTGCGCTCCAGTTCACGCGCGAGGATTTGCGGGAGCTCCTCGATGAAGCCGCTGCCCTGGCGCGGACGGTTGTCAGGAATGCAGGCGGACCGTCGATCGATATTCAGGTGGCGCCAGGCCTGATCGTGGAGGTTTCGCGGGCCCGGCTGGTTCAGGCGTTGACGAACCTTTTGGAGAATGCCATTGAGTCTTACGGGAGCCTCAAATCACGAAAGCCGATCGAGGTGCGAGCAGATGCGCAGGAAGGACGCGTCACGGTTGTCATTGAGGACGCCGGCTGTGGTATGTCGGCGGAGGCCCTGGCAGATGCGGTGACGCTATTTGCAACGAGCAAACCGAATGGAACTGGATTCGGGTTGCCGCTGGCCGTAAAGATCGTCGAATCCGAACATGGCGGCCGTATTGAACTTCAGAGCCGAAAAGGCTACGGCACGACCGTACGCATCATACTCCCGGCGCATCGATAACCCGACATGTCACGAAAACACCAGGTTCTGATAGTTGAAGACGACAAGGCGACAGTGGACGACCTAGTCGAAGTGTTGCGTTCGATCGGATGCGAGTGTCGGGCGGTGGGCAGCTACCAAGAAGCCTTGCAGGCCCTGCGACAGGGTTCGTTCTGTCTGATCCTGCTTGACCTTCAGATCAAGTACGCACCCGACGCAATCAAGGGTCATGTCGAACACGGGAAGGCCTTGCTTCGCGAGATCCGCCAGATGCATGGCGAACATTCGGGGCTTCCGTACTGGCTCCCGGTTTTGGTCGTGAGCGGGTTTGCGAACGAAGTGCCCACCGCGGTCGAGGTGATGAAAGACGGCGCGAGCGATGTCATCCAGAAGCCACTTGACAGCCGGATCGTGTCCGACAGGATACGCGGAGCTTTCCAAGCGAGCGGGCGGGAAGTCCACGATAAGTGTCATGAGCGACCGGAGGAGCGTTTGATCCTAAAAGGGCTGGTGATCGAGATTCCAGGCGAAGGGATTGGACGTCGGACGGTCGTAACGATTGGCGGCAAGCGGGTAGAACTCACGAATGCGTCATTGAAGGTACTCTTGCAACTGATGGTGGGTCACCAGAAGAATGAGTTAGTGCACAAAAGGGATTTGGGTGCGAAAGCAGAACAAGGCTTCAAGGGTATTTCCATCCTTCGTCATGAGCTCAAGTCAGCCCTGGGTAGTACAAACATAATCAAGAACGATCACCACGGTAATTACTGCTTAGAAGCTCGTGTAAAGATCGGGCCTTGTGCCGTTGAAAAGCTGGTGGAACTAGGGGACAAAACGATCTCAGAGCTAGCCAAGCTACTACGGCATAAGACGTCGAGCCGCAGCAAGAAAGTCTGAAGGAAACTCTTCCGAGTTTCCTGCACACCTCCGCCGTAGCCACAAATCACCGTTGCGCTCAATCTGATATCGGGCGATCAGAATCAGTTTGGTGTCAAACGTGGCACAGCTGCGAACACCAACGCAAGCGCGGCCGGTCCCCCGCTCGCTTGCGCTTACAGGCTTTCGCCAGTGTTCGAATACAAGCCCACCTGGAGGAAATCGTAGTATGTCTAAGGAAGCCAAGTTTTCGTTTAGTTTCGTTAATGTTGGTCAGGGCAGTCTTCAGCTAATCGAGGAGGGTGATTCAACTAACATCGTGGTCGATTGCAATCTGGAAGGTGCACCGGAGTTTGTGAAGCGGTATTTTGGCCGGCGGAGAGTAAATCAGATCGATTTGCTGATTTTAAGCGGGAAAGATGCGGATCACGCGGATGCCGATGGGCTCGAATTTCTTAGCAATAACTGGGCCATCAAACGGATTTGGTATTCCGACTTTGAAAAAGACTCAGACAATTGGGACGAAGTACAGAAAATCATCGACGATTTGGAAGCAGGCGGAACGATAGTTGAAACCCCGAAGGCGGGAGACGAACTGAGTCTTGGTGGTTTCAAGCTGAAGGTGCTGAGCCCACATGACGATGACTCGACCACTTGCAATAACGCGTCCATTGTAGTCCGTATCGAGGCTGATCAAGTTGCGGCCATTTTTCCCGGCGACTGTGAACTCAGCCGCTGGGAGAACGTGACAAAATACTTCGCCAAATACCTGCCTGCGAATCTGCTGCTTGTTCCGCATCATGGGTCGGACAATGGATGCGATGAGGAGTTGCTGAAAGCTATTGCTCCCGAGTACAGCGTGATTTCCGCGGGTGAGGATAACCAATATGGCCACCCTGACAAGAAAATCCTCAAACTCGTCACCAAACATACCAGTAAAGCGGTTTATATCACGTATCAGGACGGGAGCATTTTGTTTGAGAGCGACGGGGAAACGATCACGAAGGTGATTCCCGACGCCGGGCAAGAGGATGAAGGCAAGAAGGTTGCAAAGGTTGCAAAAGTTGCAGGAGCGCTTGGCCAAAAGGCGCCGGTTTTCGTGACGCGCACCGGCGCGCTGAGCACAACGGGTTCGCTCGGCGCAACGGCACTTCGCCCAACCGTATCGCATGGCGGCGAAACCGCTTTGGATGACGACCAGGAGGAAGACTAGACGGACTTCCCGACGACGAATTTGAAAAACACGTACAAGAAGCATTGGCTAGCTTCGCGAATATCCACCAGGTTCAACCGAGTCGGGTGTTCGAATTGGAACCGACGCTGAGCCGAAAGTTCGCAATCCGACAAATTCGAGCTGCGTTTGTCATTGGTCTCACAACAAATGAGGGCAATGCCTATGACGTGCTGATGGTGGTCCCCCGATCCTATCCAGAGAGCGCGCCGGCAATCTACGTGCTCACTCACATCAAGGGCCAGTATAGGGTGGCCCACATCTATGGAGATGATGGTAGGTGTTGTCTGTTCGAAAGAATTGGCCGGGATTGGGACCCAAAGGAGTGCAACCTGGTAACTGCTATTGGATGGGCCGCGATGTGGTTATTTTGCCAGGAATACTTTCAAAAGTACGGCCGCTGGCCCGCCCCAGAATCACATAAGAGCAAGCCGATTCGAAGAACTGAGCCATATGATGCCCGACGGCGAAGATAGGGTGACGCAACGATGGAAATGGCTAAACTCAAATTTGAAGTTTACGATTTTTTGGGGATTGTTATTCCGGGCCTAATCGCGATTTGCGAGGGATGGATTTTGGTCCGCGGATGGACCGAGTTCATGGACGCGGTGAGTCATATCACCGGAGTCGGACTGACATTGCTGGTCCTCGCGGCGTTCGGAGCGGGGAACCTTGTCCAAGAGCTTGGAGCCGTGGCGGTCCAGATAATCAAGGGGGCGCGGCATTCGAAGACTGGTCGCGACAATTTTTGGCGAACGGATGACGCCACTTGCGTCAGATCAACAATTAAATCGGAGTGCGGGCTTGAGGTTCAGCATGTGGATTCGGCATTTGATTATTGCCTTACGCGAATAAAGTCACGATTTGCGAAACGGGATTTATTTGTTGCAGTGTCTGATATGTGCCGCTCGTTTGTTGCCTTGGCGGTAATAGCGGTGATACCAGTTGCGCGCACCGCCCGCGACCTCCGACCAGCCGGGCACTCACTCGAGTTTCTAGGTGCCGTGCTCCCCCTTTTGGTCATAGGAGGATGGCTCGCATGGAAGCGAATGCTGCGGTTTCGAGAGTTGTCGGAAACTACGGTATTTAAAACCTATTTGGCTGTTGCTCACGAGGGGAAAGCCTCGCAGTCACACCGCAAACTACTGTAGTAGACTTGCTCAAGGTTTCAAAAATGTCCGTCACGATTGGCACCGCACCAACCAAAACGCGTTCTGTGGGAGAGTTCATCCGCGACAAGGCTCGGTCTTTCCTCCTCGCCTTGGGCGAGGCTGCGAGGAAATTTGACGAACTGCCTCTCGAAAACAAGCAGGAAATAAAGGAGGGCCTCGTTAAGCTGCTCGCCATGAGTGGCCAACATCCCGCCACGATTAAACTGCTCACGCGGGAGGACGAAGAACTGAGCCGCATCCTTGCGGATCAGGGTTGGTGGGTTCTTCCGAAGGACATAAATGGCCCGGTGAAGCGTGACCTCTTAGGGTTCGGGCGCGAAGGGAATGTGGATGAAATTGACCGCTATCTCTGCTCCCTGTTCAACCAAAACGATGGAGCACGGCTGAAAGAAAGGATTGAAACCTGGTTCACGCTGCCATTCTTTGCCGACCGCAAGCAAATTGTCCTTGATGGACTAGAAGCGCACAGAGTCGGAAAGTGGACGCTCTCGATACCTTCCATTCTTCCGTTGATTGACGGACTTATGCGGAGATTCCGCAAGGAGCATTTGCGCGCCAGCAAGAATCCCCGCAAGGTGATCCACGACACAAGGTTTGCTGAATACTATCGGAGGAAGCGGCCCAAACTGTTCGGCAAGTCACTCGCCACTTTCATGCACAACCACGTATTTGCATTCTACGATCTCAACACTGGAACGCCGCCGAGTTCCATCAATCGCCACGGCATTTTGCATGGTGAAATACCAAACTACGCAACGGAAGCGAATTCATTGAAAGTATTCTTACTGCTCGACACGATTTCGCAGCTTGCTCTGACCGTCGAGCATGGCCGAATTCGTTCGGCACGCAGGAAGTCCCTGACTTAGCGCCGTCAACGCGGATTGCGCGCTTGTTTAGCCGTTGCATGTCATCTATATACCTTATTCGACACTACCTCCCGATTCAGTCGATCTTGTTGGTTAGGTCTCTCCTCAGAATTGATGTAGGAAAGTCTTGATAGATCGCTCCAGAAAAAGCTCGTCGCCTTATTCGTTACGCCGTGTGCTCCGAGAGCACGCCGACGAGCAGGTTTTCGTAAACATTGGCGAAGGAGAACGTCATTACGGATATGTTAAGCGAGCAGAACGCCCGCAAACTCGTGGCAGAGTTGAGGAAAGCCGGAGCGAATTGCGGATTGTTAGCAGTGCAAGGAAGCCTCGTCATGCGAGGCCCCGGCGCCCCGTGGAGTGACACGCCGATGGTCAGCTATGACGAGAACGTCTTGCTTGATGCCGTTGCGTTGCGCCTGCTCGAAAAACAGCAGATGAACGTCAACGGCAAACCCGGATGGGAATGGTACGTGCTGCGGACGCCGAAAAGAGGTGAGTGGGCGATTCTCTTAGACGGCACGCGAAAACAGATTGAAGATAAAGAACAAGGCATCGCGTTCTTTGGCAAAGGGGACCATGATCTTGCTCCCTTTGAAAACATGGTCCCTGTGGCCGACGAGCCAGATTGCTGGAGGGTACACCCGCGAGAACCGGATTCGGAGGGGCTCATGGACTTGAAGGTTGGACAGGCGGTACGGGTTTGGACTTCAGGAGCGTGGGCACCGGGATGGAGATTCGTCAAGTCTACCGGTGACCAGGTGCTTGTTGAAAATGGGGGAAGCCACACGCAGGTGCCCCGCTCGCATATCGCCGAGTTAATTGAGAGCGAACTGGCCGAGGCGAAGCGTCGAGCGGTCAGGATTTGCAAGGAAAAAGGCAAGAGCAGCTACGAATGCAAAGGGGCAGCACTCGATGTTTCACGTCTGCAGGGCCTTGTAGATGCATTGCCCATGCCAAAATTCAATTTTGGAGTATGCGTGAGTCATTCTGATAACTGTGAGTTGTCCTCCGAAAGGCCCTCCCTAGACGACCTACCTCGGCGGATCGCGGTCGCAGAAGCTCAGGGAAGCCGGGGCATCGACAGTCAACTCACCAAATCTTCTTTGGCGCATTTTCTCCCGTTTTTTCAGACCGGCCCCTTCTGCTCAAAATGCAAAGGCCCTCTGGAGTTCGTCACTCAACCGGCTGCTGGCCTTAGCGAAGATTCTGACGAACGCAGGCGGATAGAGAGCATCAATCGTCTACTAGACGCCGGGAGCAAGCTGCAAGCAATGGGCATTCTTCCGCTCTGAGAAAGTCGCGCGCTGTGACCGGCCATAACGGTAGTCCAATGCGAGACGCAATCTTTCGGAGTAGGATTCCCTAAATTGGAGTAATAGATGCGGGATCAGAACATTTTCGGTAGCGGTGTGGAACGCGCTAGTTTTGTTTCATTGCGCCGAAAATGGGAGCAGGAAGTGGACGTGTTCCCACAGCTACCAGTGAAACCAGTGGTGGGGTTCATGCAATGGCCGTGGTATTTCCTAAGAATCCTGCGATTGATTCGTTCTTGTCCGCCACCGCAGCGTTCAGGAACGAGAGAACCGTATCTGAGGAACGCCTTTCGAAAGTCTTTGAGTCTGTCGAGCTAATACGGGAGAACGCAAAAGTGCCTGGAGATTTTGGGATAAGGCCTAGGTGGTGCCTGCGTCAAAAGACAATCGGTCCTGTGTACCCGGCGTGTACCTCGGTTCAGCGTTTTTGCAGTTTTGCTCTCTTTTGCCCTTTCGCAGAATCAATAAGTTATGCGCTTGTAACGCCACCAATAGTGCGATCCCCACCGCCCCTACCAATATCTCCTTCCTGAATAATCGCTTGCAGACTGTCGAGGGGCCATGAGGGGCCACTAACGCTAAGCC
>Ga0335069_10001678_pt1 | contig 35411 bp, 27 predicted proteins | sample Lox_Sample_11_FD_206714 | JGI IMG/M metagenome (GOLD analysis project Ga0335069, IMG submission 206714) | Soil microbial communities from Loxahatchee National Wildlife Refuge, Florida, United States - Lox_Sample_1.1 | ecosystem: Environmental > Terrestrial > Soil > Wetlands | place: USA... | reverse complement strand
TCAACGTGACGCCTGATTCGTTCTCAGACGGCGGACGTTATCTGAATCCCCAAGATGCGGTGGCGCATGCTGTGCGTCTGATGGAGGAAGGGGCGGACATTCTCGATGTTGGGGGCGAATCCACGCGGCCGGGAACGCGGGTGCTACCCGACGAGAGCTCAGACAGACCGGTCGTGAGCGAAGAGGAGGAACTTCGCCGCGTCATGCCGGTGATTGAGGGCATACTGCGCGCGCGGCCGGACGCGACGGTCTCTATCGATACGTATAAATCAGCCATCGCGCGCAGAGCGGTCGAGGCCGGCGCGCAGATCGTGAACGACGTGAGCGCGCTGCAGTGGGATCGTGGCATGGGACAGGCTTGCGCCGAACTGGAGTGCGGCGTGGTGCTGATGCACACGCGCGGGCAACCGAGCGAATGGCGCAAGTTGCCGGGAGAACTGGACATCGTTTCGACCGTTGCTCACGGGCTGGCGAACCGCGCGCAAATCGCGCTCGATAGCGGAGTGCAGCGGCAGCGGATCGTGCTCGACCCAGGATTTGGATTCGGCAAGAACTTCGAGGAGAATTATCCGTTACTGGCACATCTCGAACGGCTGAAGCGGATGGGTTTCCCGCTGCTCGCCGGAACTTCGCGCAAGTCGTTCGTCGGACGCAGCATCGGCAAGCGCCGCAACGGAAGCGACGCCACCGCCGATGAGAGGCTGTACGGTTCGCTGGCGGCAATGGTGGTGAGCATCCTGCACGGTGCGCACATCGTGCGCGTGCACGAGGTCAAGCCCTCGGTCGAGGCGGCAGCAGTGGCCGATGAAGTGCTGGCCGCGATGAGCTAAACTCTTTCGAGAGCCCCACATCGAAGATGTACTTCCCCCAAATTCAATCCAGTGCGCAGAACCGAGTAATCGATCGTTGATGAAGAGTCTCGAAGCTCTTTGTTCTGATTCGCGAGTGGCCGTTCGCCGGGCGGGTGCGCCCGAATCGGGCACAGGTTGTGTCGTTTACTGGATGCAGCGCTCGCAGCGGGGGCTGGATAATCCGGCGCTCGATGTTGCCGTGGAAGCAGCGAATGTACTGAAGCAGCCGGTCGTCATCTTCTTTGCGCCGGTTCCTTTCTATCCCAGCGCCAACTTGCGGCACTATGCGTTTCTTGGGCAAGGTATTCCGGACATTGCGAAGTTTGCGCGAGAACGCGGCATTGGGTTTGTGTTGCGCGAATTTCCCGAACACTCGCTGGTGAAGTTCTGCGACGAGGTGCGAGCGTCGCTGGTCATCGGCGACGAGAACCCGCTGCGCGAAACGCGCCGATGGCGGGAAGTCGCCGCGAAGAAACTGGGGGTGCCGTTCTGGACCGTGGATTCCGACCTGATCGTGCCCTCGAAGTTGCTCGAGAAAGAGCAATATGCGGCGCGCATCATTCGACCTCGCTTGCAGCAGAGGCTGGAGCAGTTTTTGCCTCTCGCAGGGAATCCGCAGGCAAAAATTGAGTGGCAGAAACCGGCGAACCTCGCTTCGCTTCCTGACGATGGAAGCATTGCCATCACCGCCGACTGGAAGGACCTCGACCGTTCGGTCAAGCCAGTCAATGCGTTTCGCGGCGGCACGTTGCAAGCCTTGCACCTGCTCGATGAGTTCGTGAAGTACAAGCTCGCGAGCTATCCCGAAAACCATGGCAAGCCAGAGGTAGATGGCACTTCGCGCTTATCGCCGTATCTGCACTTCGGGCATATCGGGCCGCACACGATCATGCAGGCGGTCCGGAAAGCGGAAGCTCCAGAGGCTGCGAAGGACGATTTCATGAACGAGTTTTTCACCTGGCGTGAGCTCGCGATCAATTTCGTTTGCTTCAACCCGCTGTACGACTCTATCGAGAGCGCTCCCGACTGGGCCCACAAGACGCTGGCCGCGCATGCGAAAGACCCGCGGCCCGTGCTGTACACCCGCGAACAACTCGAACATGCAGCAACGCACGACAAACTGTGGAACGCCGCGCAACTCCAGATGCTCCACGCCGGCTGGATGCACAACTACATGCGCATGTACTGGGCGAAAAAAATCCTGGAGTGGAGTGCCTCACCGGCGGTCGCTTACCAGACAGCGCTGTACCTGAATGACAAGTACTTTCTCGACGGACGCGACCCGGACGGGTACGCGGGCGTTGCCTGGGCGATCGGCGGAAAGTTCGACCGGCCATGGTTCGAGCGGCCGATCTTTGGCACGATCCGCTGGATGTCGGGCGACGCGGCGCGGAAGAAGTTTGATGCCGACCGCTACATCCGACAGATGAACGCGCTGGACGGAATGGCGCTACGCCCCTCCCCCACGCTCTTTTAGAATCAGCGACTTACCTAACAGAATCGAGACAACTGCGCAGATTCAAAGGAGTTAGCGGTAATTTATAGATTTCAATAAACTTAGTTGCGACGTCGGCAAGGCTCAATGTGCGCAGCCAGCCCTGCGAGGGCTAAAACAACAGTATCATTCGTAGGGCAAGAAGGTGGTAGAGTCACGAAGAATCCGGCAGTCGAAGAAACGAATGTAACCGGTCGATCTCCAAACTGTAACTGCCAACTTCCAAGATGGAACAACTGCCGGGGACAGCTTTAACGATAGATTTGCATTGTGATGAGGGTGATTGCCGCCCAGAGCAGGAAGCCCGCCAGACTGACCCACATGGTGATGCGACGGTCGGAGGCGCGCTGAAGCGTGGGCAACGGCAGGGGCGAACCCAGAGAGCGATGAAACCACGCGCCCAGCAGTCCGACGAACCCAATGAGGGCGGTGCCGGCTCCGAAGAGCAGTCCGGCGAGAATCATCACAAAACTTATGTCGGACACGGTTCGCTACCCCAGCGCTTGGCCTGAGGGTAGTCCTTCCGGCGGGCCCGTGCAACCTTGAATTGGCGACGCGAATGGCTGAACGGGGCGCAGCAACTCGGCAAGACAGCCGGATACAATTTCGAGGAACGATAGGGTATAGCCAAGGAGAAACGATGCTGAACACAGGATTTCGCGCGAAAGGGATTGGAATGCTGCTTCTCGCTGCTACGGGTGTCATCATGGCACAGGCGGCGAAACCCACGGCGCGGGCGATTTCGCTACCCCAAGGGACCGCGGGTTACCAGGAACTGGTGAGTGGGCCGCCGGGGAGCGCGGGAATGAAGTCGGGGCTGGTGGTGCTGGCTCCGGGGAAATCGGTAGGCAAGCACAGCACGGGAGACCACGAAGAAATGGTCATCGTGCTGGAAGGCCGAGGGCAGATGGTGCTGGCCGACGGGCGCCGTGTGGACATCAGTCCGCAGTCTGCGGCATACTCGCCTCCCGGCACAGAACACGATGTAATTAACACGGGTACGGGATTGCTGCGATACGTTTACGTGGTTTCGCCCGCCCAAGCACAGCCGGCGAAGCGGGGAGGAAACATGCAAGGTGTTAAAGGAATTGGCGGAATTTTCTTCAAAGCGAAAGATCCGAAGGCGCAATATGCGTGGTATGAGAAGCACCTGGGTATTAAAGGGCAGCCGGGCACGGGCGCAATGTTTCATTGGCGTGATGCCAACGATCCGGAAAAAAAGGAAATGACCGTGTGGTCGATCTTTCCGGAGAACACGAAGTACTTCGGCGGGGGCGACCAGACGCTGATGCTGAACTACCTCGTGGACGATCTGAAAGGCCTGCTGGCGAAACTCAAGGCGGAGGGAGTGAACGTCGATCCCAAGGTGGAAGAAGCGGATTACGGGAAGTTTGGGTGGATTACCGATCCGGAGGGGAACCGGATTGAGTTGTGGGAGCCGCCGAAGGAGTGACATGAATTTCAAAACCTAGTTGGATTGACAGTACCTTCCTACCAAGAATATAATGTACTTACGTTTCAACGTTGGCAAGGAGGATGTTTGAATGACTGTTGAATCCGGAATTCAAATCAAGGTGGCTGACGAGGTTTGGATCGCAACAGCGCTACTCCACCGTGAACACCCTCGAAGGACTGCGTTTTCTGTCGAAGAAATCGTCAATCGAGCTGCACAGGAGGGTTTGGTACAACCACAGCGTCCGGGAGTGTATGTCCACGCAGTACAACACTGTGTTGCGAACCGTCCTCCTAATCCGGGGCGGTACCGTATGTTATTCGAAACCTCGGAAGGCCAGCGTCGACTCTATCGCCAAGGCGATGCTTATCATCCTGCGCGCGATGGCGCAAAAATCAAACCATCAATTGAGGACTTGCCTGACCGGTATCGAGAGCTTATCGATTGGTATGACAAGTGGTCTGAAACGAATTTTCGCAAGGCCTCGGATCACGATCCGCTTCTCGCCTTGGCCGGCAGCGGACGGGAGTTGTGGCGATCAGAACACGCAGACGAGTATGTCAAGCGATTACGCGAGGGCTGGTAGTGAGCCGAGTTTTCTGGGATACCAACCTCTATATTTACCTGTTTGAGGAGTATGGGGAACTTTCGCGGAGGGCGAAACAACTGCGGTCCAACATGCTGGCACGCGGAGATCAGCTACTCACCTCTGCGCTGACCTTGGGAGAAGTTCTGGTCAAACCCTCAGAAGAAGGAGATTTCGATCTTTGTAAACGTTACGAGAACGCTATTACGACGACGTCAGTGGTTATACCCTTCGATCTGGCGGCGGCGCGATTGTACGCAGCCCTTCGGCATGATCGCGGACTTCGGGCTCCTGACGCGGTCCAATTGGCTTGCGCAGGTTCTGTAGGTACAGATTTGTTCATCACAAATGACGCCCGGTTGCAGTCCAAGTCTGCACCTGGAATTCAGTTCATCGTTTCGCTGGACAGAGCCCCAATCTGAGCTTTCCGAAAAGCGAATCAACCTACAGCAAAAAGCGGTCCGCCGAAGCGGGCCGCTTGTTTCCACCAGAAACATTGCCGAAGAATTTACTCCGACCAGCGACGAAATACAAGACATCCGTTGGTTCCCCCGAAGCCGAAGGAATTCGACATGGCATACTCCATGGCGACCTTGCGGGCGGCGTTGGGTACGAAGTCGAGATCGCAGCCCTCACCGGGATGTTCGAGGTTCATGGTTGGCGGGACGATCTGGTCACGCAGGGCGAGAACGGTGATGCCCGCCTCCAAGCCACCGGCGCCCCCCAGCAGATGGCCGGTCATGGACTTGGTCGAACTGACGCACATTTTGTAGGCGTGGTCGCCGAACGCGCGCTTGATAGCCATGGCTTCCAGTTCGTCCCCGAGCGGGGTCGAGGTGCCGTGAGCATTGACATAGCCGACCTGTTCGGGCTGAACGCCGGCATCGCGCAGGGCGTTGCGCATCACGCGGAATCCACCTTCGCCATCCTCTGCCGGCTGGGTAATGTGGTTGGCGTCAGCACTCATGCCGTAGCCGGAGACTTCCGCCAAAATCTTCGCGCCGCGCTGCTTGGCATGCTCAAGCTCTTCCAGAATCAGGATACCGGCGCCTTCGCCGATGACGAAGCCGTCGCGGTCTTGGTCCCACGGACGGCTGGCGTGCTCGGGATCGTCATTGCGCGTGGAGAGCGCACGCATGGCGGCAAATCCGCCGACACCCATGGGGGTGATGGCGGCTTCGGTGCCGCCAGCGATCATGACATCGGAGTCGCCGTATTTGATGATGCGGGCGGCATCGCCGATGGAGTGTGCGCTGGTAGTGCAAGCGGTACAGGTGGCCTCATTGGGACCCTTGGCGTTGTGGCGGATGCTAACCTGGCCTGCCGCGAGGTTCACGATGGCAGCAGGAATAAAGAACGGAGAAATCTTCCGCGGGCCGCCGTTCAGCAGGTTGCTGTGTTCGCGCTCGATGATGTCGAATCCGCCGATGCCGGAGCCAATGTCGACACCGGTGCGCTCAGCCATCTCTTCGTTTTCAACCTTATAGTTGGCGGAGCGGAGCGCCTCATCGGCGGCGGCGATGGCGAGGTGAATGAAGCGCCCCATCTTGCGGGCTTCCTTTTTCTCGACGAATTGCAGCGGGTCGAAGTTCTTGACCTCGGCGGCAATGCGGCAGGCGAACTGCGAGGCATCAAAGCCGGTGATGGTCGCGACTCCGCTCTTGCCGGCCAAAAGCGCCTGCCAGACATCTTCTGCCTTATTACCGACCGCGCAAATGAGCCCGACTCCCGTTACGACGACGCGACGAGCCAAGCTATTTTCCTTTCGCTTGCGCGTTGATGTAATCGACGGCGTCCTTGACGGTGCGGATCTTCTCCGCCTGCTCGTCAGGAATTTCGATATCGAAGGCCTCCTCAAAAGCCATTACGAGCTCGACGGTATCGAGCGAGTCGGCGCCCAGGTCGTCGACAAAAGAGGCGTTGGGAGTGACTTCGCCCTCATCCACGCCCAACTGTTCGACAATGATCTGCTTTACGCGTTCTTCCACCGATGCCATGAGACTTGCAAGCTCCTTCTCGATCCGCGCTCACGCGAAGACGATGACGCCTTTCTTGCGTTTGCCGGCTGCGGATGGGCTACGACTTGGCCTTAGCGTGCGCTTCGATATATGAAATTGCGTCCTGGACGGTGCGGATCTTTTCCGCTTCCTCGTCCGGTATCTCGACGTCGAAGGCTTCTTCAAAAGCCATGACCAACTCGACCGTGTCCAACGAGTCGGCGCCGAGATCATCTACAAAAGATGCTTTGGGAGTGACTTCCGCTTCATCCACGCCCAACTGCTCGACAATAATCTGCTTAACCCGTTCTTCCACTGATGCCATGGATTCTTTCTCCTGGTGCGCACCGGGCGCAACGCAAACTGGTAAGTGTACTGACTGGCGGGAATCCCTGTAAAGAAAGACGATGCTGCCTCGGATGTCCGGACTGCCGTTCGGCTCCGAGGCTGTGGTAATTAAGATGCCCAAATTATCCTAAACGGTGGACTTTGCTGGGGTCAACGCAAGGAAAAGCCGCGGGCTTGTGGCCCGCGGTACGGCTGAAATTAGCGGTTGGTGTAGCGGTCGCGCAGTTCGGTTTGCCGGTTGACCAGTGGAATGTCGCGGCCCTGGATAAGAAGCCGTTCGACCACGGTGGTGACGTCCAGGGGGTCGCCGTTGGCCATGACCACGTTCGCCACTTTGCCCACATCGAGCGACCCGAGCTGGTCGTCCACGCCCCAGATTTGCGCCGGATAGAGCGTCAGGGCCTTCAGGGCTTCGTCGTACGGAAGACCGAACGCAACGGCGAATCCGGCGGCGTAGGGCAGGTTGCGGACCTGGTGTGCGTCGAACGAGGCGAAGGCGATCTTCACTCCGAGCTTCGACAGTTCGCCCGGCATCTTGTACACCGTGTCATACCGTTGCCACGGCTTTGGGTCGTCGTAGATGGAGCCCACAATGACCGGCACGTTCCACTTGGCGATCTTGTCATAGATGGCCTGCGAGTGCGTCAGGCCGTTCAAGATCACTTTGAGCTTGAACTCCTGCGCCAGCGCGTAGGCCGTTTCGACGTCGTTGGGTTCCTCGGCCTTGATGATGACGGGCTTTTTGCCGTCGAGATAGGGGATCAGGGCCGCGAGCTTGAGGTCGTGCTGCGGGGCATTGGGCAGATTGTCGCCCGGCTTGGCATTAGCCTTCTTCTTTTCGTATTCCTGCCATTTGACGACGTAGCCCTGGGCATCGGTGAACGCTTGGCGCAGTTGTGCCGCCATGCCCATACGAGTCTGCGGATACTGAGCCGTGGCGAACGATTCATTGCGGCGCTGCTGGCCGGTGAAATTCAGCGGCATAGCGACACCGCGGCTGAGCAGCATCTGCGAAGCGTCAGCGCCCGCCAGCTGAATGAAGGCGTCCTGGCCCGGGAGGGTATCGCGGCTGTCGGGCGCAACAATGGCGTTGGTGATTCCATTGAAACGAGCCACTGGAATGAGCGCCGACTCGGCATGAAAGGCGTCGGCCACCTGCATTTGCGGCATGATTTCGTCGCTGGGTTCGACCAGGTCGTTGGTATTACGCTCGGCGCTGATTTCGGTGAGTCCAAGATGCGACTCGGAGTCGATCAGGCCGGGATAAACGGTCATGCCTTTGGCGTCGATAACCTGCGCGCCGGCGGGAGCTGTGACCGACGACGCCGAGCCAACAGCGGTAATCTTTCCGTTTTCGATAACAAGCGTGCCGTTTTCTATCGTGCCGTGCGTGATGGTGAGCAGCTTGCCGCCAGTGATGACGATGGGTTTGTGGGGATCGAGCGCCGGCGCGGTTGCCGTCTTCCTCGCAGGCGTTTTCTGCTGCGCGACCCCTGCACTGACCACAAGCAGAGCGATGAGCAAAAGGCGAAGCGCGGTTCTGTGCATCACTGTCCCTCCTGAAAGTTGGGCATGCCGAGGCCGGGCAGGCTGCGATCGAAGTAGAGGTCGCCGTCGATCCACACCTTGTGTGGTACGCCGTAGCTGGAGAGCGGGTAGCCGTCCCAGAGGACGAGGTCCGCGTCTTTGCCGATGTCGATGGAGCCGGTCTTGTCCTCGATGCCGATAATCCAAGCGGGATTCAGGGTGATCATCGTCATCGCTTCCTCTTCGGTGGCGCCGCCGTAGCGCATGGTCTTGGCGGCCTCCTGATTGAGGCGCCGCATGTAGTCGTCGCTGTCGCTCTTGATGGCGACGCGCACGCCGGCGCGCATGGCCATCACGGCGTTCCACGGAATGGCGTCCCAGGCTTCATACTTATAGCCCCACCAGTCGGCAAACGTGGCGATGGCGATGTTGTTCTGTGCCAGCGCCTCGGGCACCTTGTAGGCTTCAAGCGCGTGGTGAAATGCCCGAATCTTGTAGCCGAACTCGTTGGCCATGGCGATTTCGGTGAGGAACTCGTCGGCGCGGTAGCAGTGAATCTGCACCAGCATCTTGCCGTGCAGGACATCGACCAACGCCTCGAGCTTCAGGTCTTTCTTGGGGCGCGTCGCGCTCTTGTCGCCGCGCTTGACCTTGTCGTTGTACTCGTCCCACTGATGTTCGTAGTCTTTCGCCTGGGTGAAGGCCTCGCGCATCACGGCGAAGTTGCCCATGCGGGTCGAGGGCATCTGCTTGCGGTCTCCGAAGACGCGCTTGGGATTTTCGCCGCTGGCAAACTTGATGGATATCGGAGCGCCGAAAAACAACATCTGGTCGCGATCGAGTCCGTACTTGTTCTTGATGACCACCGCCTGACCGCCAATCATGTCGGCCGAACCGTGCAGCAGAAGTGACGACGTGACGCCTCCCGCCAGCGCGCGGTAGATCGCCTTGTCGTTGTAATCGAAGGCGTCTTTCATCAGCATCTGCGGGACGACGGGGCTGGTGGCTTCGTTCACGTCTCCGTCCAGCGCCATGTGCGAATGCGGGTCGATGATGCCGGGAGTGACATACTTGCCTTCGGCATCGATGACATCAGCCGTGGAGGGAGCGGATACCGTCGCGCCATACGCGACGATCTTGCCGTTTTTGACGTAGAGGCTGCCGTTCTCGATGCGCCCGTGGGTTACGGTCAGGATGGTGGCATTCTTGATGACGAACTCGTTTTTGCCACGGTGACTGGCCGAGTAAGAAACTGATTGTTGGGCGCACAATGCGCCAACAAACACAAACGCGCACAACGACCGCAGGCCGAGACGGCCTGCCCGCCTCGCAAATCTGAATGTCATAGACTCCCCCGAGACATGCAACCAGGAATTGCTGCATTGTATCGAGTTCCGCGACGGGAAGGGAAACATATGTTGCAACCGTGCCGCGCAAGTCTATACTTCGCTGTAATAGTTCTTGTTCTGCGATCACAATGAAACTGGTCCCGGTCACGGAATGGCTGCCGCAATACCAGCCCGCTCACTTGCGCGGCGACGTGATAGCGGGCATTGCACTGGCTGGATTGCTCGTTCCAGAGGCGATGGGGTATGCCGGAATTGCCGGTCTGCCGCCGCAGGCCGGTCTATATGCGACGGCCTTCGGCTTGCTCGCCTATGCGATCTTCGGTTCGAGCCGGCAATTGGCGGTTTCGCCTACGTCGGCCTCATCGGCGATTCTCGCAGCAACCGTGGCTCCGCTGGCCGCGGCCGACCCTCAGAAGTACATGGTGCTGGCTTCGGGCGTGACCCTGGTGCTCGGCGGATTGTTTCTGCTGGCCGGAATCCTCAAACTGGGGTTTATCGCGGATTTTATCTCCAAGCCCGTGCTGAAGGGATTCGTTTTCGGGGTTGCGCTGAGCATCCTGATCAAGCAGATTCCCAAGTTCATGGGTATCGCTGCTGGAAAAGGGCCTGCCTATCGCCAGCTACTGCACACCATTCGGTACGCACTCGAAGCCAATATTTGGACGCTCGTGGTCGGCATTGCGGCGCTGGCACTGCTGTTCCTGATCGATCGCTTTATTCCGAGGGCGCCGGGAGCACTTGTTGTGCTGGTGGGCGGAATCGCGGCCTCGCGGCTGCTCCAGCTGCATGAGCACGGGGTTCACATCGTAGGAGACATTCCTGCAGGGTTGCCGGTGCCGGGCTTCCCCATGCTCAATTGGGGCGACTGGCTGCAGGTGGCGCCGGCCGCAACGGGCTTGGCGCTGGTGATCTTTGCCGAGTCGATTGGCGCGGCCCGTACCTTTGCCAGCAAGAACGGTTATGACATCGACGCGGACCAGGAATTGCGTGCCTTGGGCCTGGCGAACGCGACCTCGGCAATCTTTCGCGGCATGCAGGTAGGAGGCGGCACTTCCGGTACCGCGGCCAACGATGCCAACGGAGCGCAAACGCAGGTTTCGGCGATCGCAGCATCGACTACGGTGGCGATCACGCTGCTGTTTCTGACCAAATGGTTCTATCACTTGCCGGAGGCGGTGTTGGCCGCCATTGTGATGCACGCGGTTTGGCACCTGCTGGACTACCGCGCTATCGCGAAATTCCGTACGATTTCCAGGTTGGAGTTCCGGACTTCGCTGGTGGCCATCGCGGGCGTGGCTTGCCTGGATATTCTGGATGGCCTTGTGCTGGCGGTCATCTTGGCCCTGATTACCCTGATGCGCTTCCTCCTGATGCCGCAGGTGGTCGTGCTGGGGCGGCTTCCGGAGACCGGCGAATATGCCGAAGTGGCGCGCCACCCCGAGGCAGAGCAGTTCCCCGGCATTTTGATGATCCGCGTGGACCGCATCTGGTTCTTTGCGAACGCCAACGGGATCCGTGACCACGCCAAACAACTCATCCGCGAGGCCCCCGGGCCGCTGCGTTGCGTTATCGTGAATCTGGCCCCGGTATCGCTAATCGATGTCACGGCGACCGAGGTCCTTGCGCAGCTTCATGCCAGCTCGGTGAAGCATGGCAGGCGACTGGTGCTGGCCGGGGTGCGCGATCCAGTTCGCGAGACCCTACAGCGCGCTGGCCTGATCGAGGTACTCGGCGAAGAAAACATCTTCCGCAGCATGGCGCACGCGGTTGCGGCGACCACCGTCTCGAATTCCGCGGTGTGATACAACCCTTGCATGCGAGCCGTCGTGCAACGTGTGAGCCGCGCTTACGTGAAAGTTAACGGCGAAGTTGTCGGACAGATCGGAGACGGCCTGCTCGTTCTATTGGGCGTCACGCACGACGACAGCGAGCCGGATGCCGCTCATTTGGCAGAGAAAATCGCCGGCCTGCGCATCTTCGAGGACGAAGGTGGAAAGATGAACCGCAGCGTCATCGACGTCGGCGGCGCGGTGCTCGCCGTCTCGCAGTTCACGCTCTTCGGCGACGTGCGCAAGGGCAAACGGCCGTCATTCGACGAAGCGGCACGGCCCGAGCATGCCCGCGAACTCTACGAATTGTTCGTCTGCAAGGTTCGCGGCCTCGGCCTGCCCTGCGAAACCGGCCGCTTCCAGGAGATGATGGAAGTCGAGCTGGTCAATCAGGGGCCGGTGACGATCCTGCTCGACTCACATAAGCTGTTCTGATCTTGCTACCACTGGCCAACCCCCGCACCTACTGTTCCCGCAACGTCTTCATCGGGTCGAGCCTTGCGGCGCGGTAGGCCGGGATTCCACTGGCTACCAATGCCACCAGCAGCGGAATTGCGCTCATCACAACGAACGTCACCGGATCGATCGGCCGGACACCGAACAGCATTCCGCTGATCAGCCTGGCGAGCAGCATCGAGACGATGACGCCGACGCCCACGCCGATTGCGGCGAGCACCAGCCCGCGATTCAGGATCATACGCAGCACGCTCGAGCGCTGCGCCCCGAGCGCGATGCGAACGCCGATTTCCAGCGTGCGCTGCGCTACCAGATACGACAACAGACCGTAGAGCCCTACAGCAGTGAGGAGCAGCGCAATCCCGGCGAAGATTGATAGCAGCACCGCCTGGAAACGCGGTTGAGAAACAGCTTGCGACACCAAGTCGTCGAACGTCTTCACTTGGTAAACCGGCACGTCTTTGTTGAGGGCGGCAACTTGCGCCCGCAGAGGAGCAATGATGCTTGCTGGGTCTATGTCTGTCCTGAGCACCAGTTTGGGCGACATTACGGCAGCTTGAGAGAATGGGAGATAGTACGAGGAGGTGACGGCTTCCGTGAGCCGAACTGCCTTGACGTCACCAACCACGCCCACAATTTCGCGGGGAACTTCTTTCACCGTGCCATCGGAGAGCCCGGGATTGATGTGACGGCCGATTGGGTCGACATCGGGGAAGTACTTTCGCGCAAAACTCTCACTGACCACCGCGACCGGGGTGGAGGTTGGCTGGTCGGACTCCCGGAGTCCGCGGCCACGCAGTACGGGAATCCGCATCGTCTCGAAGTAGCCCGGTGTAGCGATAAAGACGCGCTCACTATTACGCTCGCCCTCGGGCAGAGGATGCCCTTCCACATCGAAGGCGATGCGCATCGAATTCCCGCTGAGAGGAACGGGGGTAGCCGCTCCCGCCGCCTTCACACCCGGTACAGCCCGGAGCCCGCTTAGAAGCCGTTCGTAGAACTGCACTTTTTGCGCGTTGTTGTAGAGGTTGTCAGGCAAGCTGATGTATGCGTTCAGAACATGGTGCTGATCGAAACCTGGATCGACCTGCAACACGCGCACGAAAGAACGAATGAGTAAGCCAGATCCTACTAGCAAGACAAGACCGATAGCGGTCTGAGTCACCACCAGTGAGTTCTGGACACGGTGTTGCGAGCGGCCGGCGGTCGCCGTGCGCGATGAATCGCGCAAAGCCAGCGAGGGATCGACCTGCGAGATGCGAAGCGCAGGCAGCACTCCGAAGAGCAAGCCGGTGACGACGGAGACCAGCGTCGCGAAGAGCAGTACCTGCCCGTCCACAGATACTTGCCCGATTCGGGGAATGTCGGCGGGAACCATCTTGATCAGCGTATGCAACAGCAGCGCGGAAAGGGCGACTCCCAGCGCTCCACCGCAAACCGCCAGGGCTACCGACTCGACCAGCAACTGTCCGGCAAGCTGCGGACGGCTCGCACCAAGGGCACTGCGAATCGCAATTTCGCTGCGGCGGCGCCAAGAGCGCGCCAGTAGCAGTCCCGCGACGTTGGCACAGGCAATCAGCAAGACCAACGAGACGGCAGCGAACAGCAGTCGTAAGGCGGTTCGAGAGTCGCCTACCATCGAGTCGATCTGCGACATCACGACCGCGCCGGTGAAATGCCGGTTCGTTTCAGGATGCTGTTTGGCCAGGCTAGCTGCAATCACAGCTAAATCGGCTTCTGCCTGGCTGCGGCTCACGCCGGGTTTCAAACGCCCGACAACGTCTAGAAAGTGTGCACCGCGCTCGCCAGTGATGGGTTCGTTGTCGGAGGAATAAGCATCGTTTCCGATGCAAGTCCATAACTGTGGCGCCGGGGTCACGATGGGAAACACGAACCCCTTCGGCATCACACTCACGATGGTGTAGCTGATGCCGTCGAGGTTGATCGAGCGTCCCACGACGTCGGGTGCGGACCCGAATGCGGTTGCCCATAGGTCATAGCTGAGTATCGCTGAAGACACGCGCGGCTTCTCGTCGTCGGCATTGAAGTCGCGACCGAGTGCCGGGGAGACGCCCAGGATGCGGAAAAAATCGGATGCGACAACCTGCCCCTCCAGGTGCCGCGACTCTCCGCTGCCTGTCATCGCGAACGACTGGCCATGGTAAGCGGCGAGGCCTGAGAACGATCTGTTCTGCGCGCGCCAGTCGAAGAAGTCGGGATAACTCATCGCATTGCCGCCCTCGAAGCCCAGTCGCTGGTAGCGATCGTTGCGCGACAGAACGGACATCAATCGGTCAGACTCTTTGAATGGCAAAGGCCTCAGCATCACTGTATTGATCAGGCTGAAGATGGCGGTAGTGGCGCCAATGCCGATAGCGATGGTCATGATTGCCGTGAGTGCGAATCCCGGCGCCTTGCGCAATTGACGAATCGCGAACCAGAAGTGCTGCATGAGTTGCCGCACTGGCACCCTCCCGGGCAGAAAAATTTGTTAAGGGAAGTGCAATCGAATGACCAGAACCTAAGCCGTTGAAAACTCCAGCGCGGCCCGATTCGTTCGAACTGCTCGCGCCGTGCTCGGCGTTCGTTACCAGACTGTAATGTCCAAGATCGGACGATGACGGCGACGCCGTCGGGAGGACAAATCCACGGTCCGACTCGGGTATGATGCCGATATGGACACCGCCATCCTCTGCCGCAATTTGAAGAAGACCTACGACGGCAAAGTCGAGGCGGTGCGCGGACTAGACCTGGAAATTTGCGCGGGCGAGTGTTTCGGCCTGCTCGGCCCAAACGGCGCCGGCAAAACCACCACAATCGAAATCCTGGAAGGCCTGCTCGCCCCGACATCGGGTGAAGTCGAAGTCCTCGGCATGACGTGGGCGGGCCACGAGCGCGAATTGCGCGAGCTACTTGGCATCTCGCTGCAGGAGACGCGGCTGTCGGAAAAGCTCACCGTGCGCGAAACCCTGGGGCTGTTCGCCAGCTTCTATCGTTATCCGGCGTCAGTGCCCCACGTACTGGAGGAGCTTTCACTGACCGAGAAGGCCGACGCGATGGTGGGCAAGCTTTCCGGCGGACAGAAACAGCGGCTTGCGGTAGCCACCGCCCTCGTGGGCAATCCGAAAATCTTGTTTCTCGACGAGCCGACCACCGGACTCGATCCGCAGAGCCGCCGCCAGTTGTGGGACATCATTCGCCAGTTCCAGCAGAAGCGCGGAACGGTCTTGCTGACCACGCATTACATGGACGAGGCCGAGCGGCTATGCGACAGGCTCGCAATCATCGACTATGGGAAGATCATTGCGAGCGGTACTCCGGAGGAACTCATCGCCGGGCTGAGCGGACACCATGTCGTGGAGTTCGCGATTCAAGGCGGCAATGGCGCCGGCAACGACCTGTGGGCGCGTCTGCCCGGTGTGCAGAAAGTACGTAGTGAAGACGGCTTCATTGCTCTGCGCGTGGATGAGCCGCACCTTACGATTCCGGCGCTGTTGACAGCGGTGCAACAGCAGCACGCGCAACTGGCGCACCTCACCACCCGGCAGGCGAGCCTGGAAGACGTCTTTGTGCATCTCACCGGGCGTCACCTGAGAGAGGACTGATGGCGTTACCCGAAGTACAAATCGAGCCGCCGAAGACCAGGACGCCGGTCGTCATGAACGGCCGCTGGGCCGGCTATCGTGCTCTGCTTGGCGCGCGCATGAAGGAGCTGTGGCGCGAGCCCGAAGTTATCTTCTGGGTGTTCGTCTTTCCGATTCTCCTCGCTCTCGGCCTTGGCATCGCGTTCCGCGACAAACCGCCCGATGTCACGCCCATCGTGGTGGTCAGCAATGCGCATGCGCAAGCCGTGATGGCCTTGCTCGAACATTCCCTCGCGGCGAACGCCATTCATGCCGACATGCTCGACGAAAAGACGGCATTCGATCGCTTTCGGCTCGGCCAGTACGCACTGGTCGTGACCTACGACGGCCGCGAACTGCAATATCGCTTCGATCCGGCGCGGCCCGAAAGCGTGCTGGCGCGCTCGCAGGTCGATGACGCACTGCAAACCGCCGCCGGACGCGGCGAAGCCGTCAAGACACAAACCACGCAGAGCAGCGAACCGGGTGCGCGCTACATCGACTTTCTCATCCCCGGCCTTCTGGGTATGAACCTGATGAACTCCGGCATGTGGGGCATCGGCTTCGCCGTAGTCGATATGCGGCAGCGCAAGCTACTCAAGCGGTTCATCGCATCGCCCATGCGGCGCTTGGATTTCCTGCTTGCGCTCGGTAGCAGCCGCCTCGTGCTGATGATCATCGAGGTCGTGTTGCTTCTGGGCTTCGGCGTGCTGGTGTTCCGCATGAAGGTAGAAGGTTCGGTGCTCGCAATTCTGCTTGTGGCAGGACTGGGCGCCATCTCGTTCGGCGGTGTTGGCCTGCTCACCGCCAGCCGTGCGCAGAAGATCGAAAGCGTCAGCGGGCTCATCAACCTCGTCATGATGCCAATGTGGATTTTCTCCGGAGTTTTCTTCTCCTACGAGCGCTTTCCGAAGATCGTCCAGCCTCTGATCAAGGCGCTCCCGCTGACGGCGTTAAACGACGCTTTGCGCGCCATCATTCTGCAGGGCTCAACCCTGAGTTCGCAGTGGGCGCCCCTCGGGGTGATGATTGTGTGGGGTGGCCTGTCATTCTTCGTCGCGCTGAAGTGGTTCCGCTGGACCTAGACGGCCAACAACCGGCTTCCTGTAACGGGCCTTCGACTCACCCTCTGCAGATAATGTGAATCTCGGAGAGCGCTGGGGCTGCCACTAGCGGTGGGCGGAATAACCAAGCAGAGCAATCGTGGGGGTGACACGATGAAATTCCGAATTGCCATGTGGGCAAGTGCAGGCTTGCTCGTAGCTGTCTTCTGGCCAGTCTACTTCGCCATGGTCAGCAGGAACATTCCTATACAGCCAACTGTTTACACACTTGCGAGTTTCAGTTGCCCGATTGCATCGGTCGGCAACCATTTCCATTTTGGTGTCAAGCTTACCTGAGTCCTGGTTACCAATGCCGCTTTCTATGCGTTGTTCGGTGTCATTGCGGAAGCACTGCGGCGACAATTCGGCCACGCGAGGTAATTCAGCCACGCGCCTCAGTATTCCGGCTTTGCCGCAAACGCTTCCTCTTGCGTAATTCGCCGCTTTTGCCGGTACGCCAGATTTGCCATGTGCGCCGCGACTGCAGACTTGTATCCAATTTCCACCGGTGCGTTCGTCTTCTGATTGCGGGTGCGCATGCACTCCATCCAGTTCGCCATGTGGTTCTGGCTCGCCGACGATCCCTTCATCGCCGCGCCGTTTGGGTGGTTCGTCTTTTCCGGGTAATAGCTGATGCCGCCCGTGTACTTGCCAGTGACCATGTCGGTTGCGCCGCTCACGTGCTCGACGGTGCCGTCCGAGCCCAGGAATCGCTCGCCCAAACCATAGCGGCTGTTGCTGAAGGTCGACTGCCACACCACTGTGAGATCGTTCGGGAACTCGAAGCTGACGGCGATGGTATCGGGTACCTGCCGCTCATCTTTCTCCGAATAGATGCCGCCCATCATGTCGGCCGCGGTCGGCAATGGCAGATTCATCGCGGTCATGATCCACGCGATCTGGTGCACCATGTTCTCTGTCACGTTTCCGCCCGAGAATTCCCAAAACAATCGCCAGTTGATGAACTTGTTGGCATCGAACGCCATCTTCGGACGATTGACGAGAAACAAGTCCCAGTTGACGTGCTGCGGGTTGCAGTCCGCAGGAATCGCCCGCAGCCACTGGCCGTGACCATGCGGCGTGTTGCGGCTCATCCACGATTCGACCATCGTGACTCTGCCCAGCAGGCCCTGCTTATACAATTGGCGCGCGTCGGCCAATTCGCCCGAGCTCTCGTGCTGCAGGCCGATCTGCACCACCTGCTTCGACTTCTGCGCCGCTTCGCGGCACGCCACCGCCTCCGGAATGTCCCACGTCATAGTCTTCTCGCAGTAGAGGTCCTTGCCTGCGGCCAGCGAGTCGAGAAAGTAATTGGCGTGCAGATGCAAAGGCGTTGCGATGATCACCGCGTCGATGTCTGTGCGCTCCAGCAATCGTCGCGGATCGTCGTACGCGGCAACGCCCGGCACCAGTGCCTTCACCTGCTCCTGCCGCAGGCGATACGCGTCGGCGACCGCGACACACTCTACGTTTGGTTGCGCCAGCGCATCTTTCAGGTCCTGCATGCCGCGGTCGCCCGCGCCGATGATGCCGATGCGGATGCGATCGTTCGCGCCGAGCACTCGCGACGGAATCGCCGCAAACGCCAGCGCTCCGCCCGCCATGGCCAGAAATTCGCGCCGGTCGATTCCTCCCAGCAGGTGCTTCTTCATGGGAGCGCTCCGGCTTTCTCCAAGTCGGCTTTCATCCCCGCCCAGCTTTCACGCGATGCTTCTTCCGGCGAACCGGCGCCTCTCCAATGCGTCTCCAGCGAGACGCCCAGCTTGTAACCCGCCTGTTTCAGCGCTTTGAATTGTCCCACCCATTCGATCGTGCCTTTGCTGACCGGCATCCACTCAAATCCTTCACCGCCCGACTTGTTGGCTATGTCTTTGCAATGGCAGTGTCCGATGCGGTTTTTCGGCAGCGCATCCCAGCCGTTCGGATACGGAATCTCGCCGCGCGCCGCCGCATTACCCAGGTCCCAATTGAGTTGGAAGTTCTGCGCCGTTACGGAGGCCAAGGTCTTCGCAGCCTCCGCACCCGTCGCTGTGTTGCAGGCAAATTCGTTTTCCAGCACAAGAATGAGGTTCTGCTGAGCGAGCTTCCCCGCCGCAGCAGTCAGCTTCGCGTTGATAGCGTTGCGATACGGTGCCTGATCTTCCAGCCGCCAAAAGTCGAAGCCGCGCACACGCTCCGTTCCGAACGCTTTTGCCGTCTCGACGCACTTCTCCAGCACCTCATCCTGCTGCTCGTATCCGAAATTGGCATTGAACTGATCGTGCTTGGGGCTGTAGTTCGATACCGGCGCACCCGGCCAATCCACCTTGAACAATGGACTGGCGATGTCCGTTACTCGCAGATCGTACTTCTTCAGGATCGCCCGCGCCTGCGCTATCTCGCTCGACGACAGGTTCATCAAGTTCTTGCCCCAGAGGCCGCGAAGTTCAACCCACTGCATGCCAAACTCACGGGCCGACACGTAGCACGCGTGGTCAAAGTCCTGCGAAATTTCATCCGTGATGACGGCGACGCGAAACGGTGACGTCCAGGCCGCCTTTTCGAACGCACTCAGGCCGGTGGAACCGAGCGCAGCCATGCTCCCAGCGGCGACAAATCCGCAGCCGCTCTTGAGGAACCGGCGTCGCGTGCTGTGCGACAAGCAAACCTCCACGGGGTCGCCGCTGAAATCAATTGGCGGAAGCGTGTGCGAGTCGAACGCACCAACGACAGCGAAGCTGCCGTTCGCCGGTTTTGAAGACCGGGAGAGTCACCGGACCCCCTTCGCTTCCGCGTCTTCTGCCTCCGCCATTGTAAATACTCTCTTGCACCAAATCCGCCCTCGCCGCATCAGTATCAATTTCAGGAGCCGCTATGCCGACCCGAACCTACCTTGTGACTTACGTCGACGTCTTCACCTGCCGTCCACTCGAAGGCAATCAACTCGCGGTCGTAACCGACGCGCGCGGCCTCTCCGACAACGACATGCAGAAGTTCGCCCGCGAAACCAATCTGAGTGAAACTACCTTCATCTTTCCGCGCAACCCCGAAGTCGAACAGTGCGACGGCCACAAAGTTCGCATTTTTACCGTGAACGAAGAGCTTCCATTCGCCGGCCATCCCACTCTCGGCACAGCCTGGGTCCTTCATCAACAATCGCCGGCCCCAGAAATCGTCCTCGACCTCAAAGTCGGCAAAGTGCCTGTCAAGTTCGAGCAGCGCGACGATCTCCTCTTCGGCGAGATGCACCAAGTCGATCCGCAATTCGGCCGCACTCACGCGCACGCCGACGTTGCCGACATCCTCGGGCTGCCCGTCTCCGAACTCGACGAGTCTCTGCCCATCCAATCCGTTTCCACCGGAATGTGGTTCACCATCGTCCCTTTCCGCTCGCTGGCAACGCTGCAGAACCTCAACGTCGCCTGGCATCAGATCGAGACTTATTTGCGCGCCGTGGGCGACAACAGTTTCTTCTATTTCGTTTGCCGTGAGACCCTGACTCCCGGCGCAACGCTTCACGCGCGCATGATCTTCTACAACGGCGAAGACCCTGCTACGGGTTCTGCCGCTGGCTGCTGCTCCGCATGGGCTGTGCGCAATGGTGTCCTCGCGTCCGCCGAACAAGGACTGATCGAACAAGGCATCGAAACTCGCCGGCCGAGTCTCCTCTACATTCGCGCCGACAAAGAAAGCGACGCTATCACCAATGTGCGAGTCGGCGGGCATGTGGTGCAAATCATTAACGGAACAGTAACCATGTGAATTAGCTGCGGATATTTTGTGTACGCCGCAACGCATTGCCAGCCGCAGCTTTCTCGCCTTGCAACTTCGAGTTCGCAGCCGTCGCAGGCAATTTTTGTGCTGCCGTCGTGCGCGAAAAATCAACTCGTCGATTTGACCTTCGCGGTACTTTACACGTTTCATAGTACAGACGTACTATCCGATAGCGCTCTTGCTCTGGCGCACGAAAAATTACAAAAGCTCCTCAGCTAACTGCCGCTCCCCGCTGCCTCCGATCAGGGTTGCCGGGCGTTTACGGGCCAGTTGTTCCGTGAAGGAGCGCCGGATGTGTCAATGAAACCGAAACGCACGATTCTTTGCGTTGACGAAGATGAACATTCTCTCTCCATCTACAAAATCTTGCTCACAACGCGCGGCTATCGCGTCATCGCCTGCTCGAAACCGGACGAAGCCATCGCAGTTATGATGGCGGGTGGTATCGACCTGGTCATCGCCGACCTTCCCATGCCCAAGCTCGACTCACGCGGCCTGGTCGACCAGCTCAAGTCCATTTCGCCGTCTACCCCCGCCATCGTGTTCAAAGCACCGTCGGGCGCATGTTCCGACGGTGTCCTCGCCGACATCCTGCTGTCCCGCTCCAATTGCAACTCGGCGCAGCTACTCGATCACGTGCGCAGCGCGCTCGTTCGCAAGCGCGGTCCGAAGCCCGCGGTCGCTCGTCCCGAATTTCTCGGCCATCTGTCGCAGCTACATCCCGGATGAGGTCTGGGAGCGAAATATCTCACACCTGACAAAAAGAGCCACTCACGGATTCCGCGAGTAGCTCTACTTCTTGGTGGCAGCCGGACTTCGACTATGCTGCTTTTGCTGCCTTGGCCTTCTTCTTGCGCTCTGCCCACCGGAGCTTCATCATCTCGGAGATTCGCTTACGAGCTGCAGAACTCATCGTCCGCCGCTTCCTTTTGGAGCCTGCCGGCCGCCCGGGTCCCTTCTTCCCACCTTCCAGCGCACTGATCGCTGCGTCAATTCGATCTCTCTCTTTCTTGAGATCCGACAAAATCTGTTCTATGTTCATGTTTCACCTTGTTCTTTAGATTGGCCAGGCGTCGAGTCAATACTTTGTGACGCTCGCTCGAATATAGCACTTACAACCCACTTAATACAGAGTTAATGATTTTGAATGCTTTGTTGATACCTCATCCCTTCCCCTGAAACTATTCCAAGATCCCCCACATCCATGAGACCCCGGTCCTCGCGCTCCCACTTGCTCGTTTTTACGGCAGACTGTAGGGTTTAGTTTCGCGACTGTCCAGCTAGTCCGCACTTAGGAGTCTCCCGTGTCGCTGAAGTCAAACTTCCACATGACCCCAGAACAGTTCCGGCACTACGGTAAGCAGGTAGTCGATTGGGTGGCTGACTACTACGAGCGTATCGAGTCGTTCCCTGTCCTATCCACGGTCGCACCCGGCGAAGTGTTTCGCGCTCTTCCCAGCGACCCTCCTCTCCACGGTGAGTCGTTCCCCCTGATTCTTCGTGACCTTGACAACATAATTCTCCCGGGAGTGACGCACTGGCAATCTCCCAACTTCTTTGCCTACTTTCCGGCCAACGCCTCTGGCCCGGCCATCCTGGGAGACCTGCTGTCCTCCGCCCTCGGGGTTCAGGGAATGCTCTGGGCCACCAGCCCGGCTTGTACCGAATTAGAGACCAGGGTGCTGGATTGGCTCGTGGACATGCTGGGTCTCCCCGCGAAGTTCCTGTCGAACACTACCGGCGGCGGAGTTATCCAGGACACTGCCTCTAGCGCTACCCTTTGCGCCATGCTCGCTGCCCGCGAACGCTCAACCAATTATTCCTCCAACATAACCGGAGCTTCAGGAAAAATGGTCGCCTATACCTCGAACCAGGCCCACTCCTCGCTGGAGAAGGCCGCCATGATCGCCGGCATCGGTTTGAAAAACCTTCGCCTGATCGAGGTGGACGAAAATTACGCCATGAAGACCGATGATCTCGAAGCGCACGTCGGCGATGACAAGCGTGCGGGCCTGATACCTTTCTTTGTCTGCGGAACCTTCGGCACAACTTCGTCCAATGCTATCGATCCGCTACCAGCGATCGCCGAAATCTCCCGCCGCCACAACCTATGGTTTCACGTGGACGCAGCTATGTCGGGGACCGCAGCTCTTTGTCCCGAGTTTCGACACCTGCTGCAAGGCGTTGAACAAGCCGACAGCTACTGCTTCAATCCCCACAAGTGGATGTTTACTAACTTTGACTGCGATTGTTTCTACGTAGCCGACCGTGCCGCGCTCATTAAAACGCTAAGTATCCTGCCCGAATACTTGAAGAACCAGGCTACCGAATCCGGCGCAGTCTTCGACTATCGCGACTGGCAGGTTCCTCTAGGCCGCCGCTTCCGTTCGCTGAAGCTTTGGTTTGTCATCCGCCACTACGGCGTCGAAGGTCTGCAGTACCACGTGCGACAGCATGTGGCTATGGCCCGGCAGTTCGCGCAATGGGTTCGCGATGACCATCGCTTCGAAGTTGTGGCTCCCATTCCCCTGAACCTGGTGTGCTTCCGCTACCGCGGCAGCGACGAAGACAATAAGCTCTTGATGGACCGCCTCAACCAGAGTGGCAATCTCTACCTCACCCACACAAGGCTGGATGACAGGTTTGTCCTCCGCTTCTGCGTCGGTCAGACGAATACCGAAATGCGGCACGTCGAGACCGCTTGGCAGCGAATTCAGGAAGAAGCTGCGCGTCTGCGGGCCACCTCGAGATAATCAGTCACGCTCCTTATAATGATTGGTTGTCACACATGACCCTTCGCCTTGAAGACATCTCGTGGGACGGCCTGTTTCACCCGTCAACCGCGACCATCGACCTCTCCGCTTTCGCTGGACACCACGCCGGTTGCAACGTCCTCGTCACAGGTGCTGGAGGCTCCATCGGGTCCGCGCTTTCGCGCGCCATCCACCAACTGCGGCCGCAGACCCTCGTTCTCCTCGACTCGTCCGAGCAGAACCTCTATTACATTCACCGCGAACTTGTGGGCGCCTCCGGATCGACCACACTGAATCCCATAATCGGCTCCGTGGCTGACGAAGCCTGCGTCAAGGACGTCTTTGCTCGCTTCTGTCCGCACGCTGTGTACCACGCTGCCGCTCTCAAGCATGTTCCACTCGGCGAAATGAATCCCTTCGCCGTCGTCGAGAACAACACCTTCGGCACCCTGCGCGTGGCTGAAGCGGCTCGCGACTTCGGCGCCCGCTGTTTGATCATGATCTCCACCGACAAGTCGGTGAACCCGTGCAGCATTATGGGAGCCTCCAAGCGACTGGCCGAAATGATTGTGCTCGCCTCGGCTTCAGGCAGCCACACCCGCATGACCTCAATCCGCTTGGGCAACGTGCTAGGCTCGGAAGGCAGCGTCGTCCCGCTCTTACTCGACCAGATCGCCCGAGGAGGGCCTGTCACCGTCACCGACCCGGAAGTCGAGCGATACTTCCTCACCCTCGCCGAAACCGTGCACCGCATCCTGACCGCCGTTGGCGATTGCCCCCCGACGCCTTGCATCGCCGTGCCCGTCCTTGGCAACCCTGTGCGCATCGCCGACCTCGCGTACTCTCTTATCACGCAGGCTTTCGCACCGCATGTCGAAGTTGTCTTCACCGGTTTACGTCCCGGCGACAAGATGCGGGAAGAGTTCGTTGCCGCCGACGAAACCATCCTGCTCGAAGCCAATGGTCTGCAATGGGTGCAAAGCCCAGGGTTTCCACTGCATCTCGAAAGCGACTTAGCTGCGTTGCAAGAGTCCGTGGACCACCGCGACCTGACGCACCTGCTTGAAGCTCTGACCCACCTCATTCCCGAATACCGTCCCTCCGATTATCTCCGCGAACAAGCATCGACGGCAGCCGCCAAGTGAAGCGTACCATCGCCGTTGTCACCACTTCTCGCGCGGATTACAGCCATCTCTATTGGCCTCTGCACGATCTTGTGCAGCATCCCGAGGTTGATCTCAAGCTCATCGTCACGGGCGCGCATCTCTCGCCTGAGTTCGGCGCCACCGTCGCCGAGATCGAATGCGACGGCCTGCCCATTGCCGCCCGTCTCGAGTGCCTCCTCAGCTCCGACACCGACATCGGCATGGCGAAGACCATCGGCATCGCCATCCTGAGCCTTGCCGACTGCCTCGGCCATATGCGCCCCGATCTGCTGCTGCTTATCGCTGACCGCTATGAGATCCTCGCGCCGGCCTCTGTGGCGCTCGCCCTGCGCATTCCCATCGCGCACATCGAGGGCGGCGAGATCAGCGAAGGCGCTATCGACGACGCTGTGCGCAACGCCCTCACCAAGATGGCGCACCTCCACTTCACTTCGACCTTCGCTGCCCGCGACCGCGTTATCGCCCTTGGCGAAGAGCCCTGGCGTGTGCATCGCGCCGGGGCGCCCTCCATCGACCATCTCCGCCGCGACCAGCTCTACACCCGCGAACAGCTCGCGCACAAGCTTGACATCAACCCTGAGCGCCCCTTCGCCGTCGTCGCCCATCATCCCGTCACTATCGCCCGCGAGACCACCCGCGAAGCTGACGAGCTTTTCGCCGCGCTAGCCGAAGTTCCCCTGCAGCTCATCTTCTGCTACCCCAACTCCGATGCCGGCAGCCGCGAACTCATCGACCGCACCCGCCGGTTTATGCAGCAAAAGAAAGACAGCTACATCTTCGTCAACCTTTCCGCCCTCGCCTATTGGAGCCTCCTGCGTCACGCCCAGCTCATGATTGGCAACTCCTCCAGCGGCATCATGGAAACACCCTCGTTTGCTCTTCCCACGATCAACGTCGGCATGCGGCAACAGGGCAGGGAACGCGCTCGCAACATCCTCGACGCCGCGTCTGCCAAGCCCGACATCCTCGCGCAAGTTGCCGCGGCGCAATCCTCGCAATTCCGCGCCAGCCTCGCTGGAATGCAAAACCCCTACGGCGACGGCCGCGCCTCTGAGACGATCGTAAGCGTACTGACCTCGGTACCCCTCGGCGAAGAGTTGCTCCTGAAGAAGAACCACTGACCTTGCCTGGCCGAAGCCGGTCCGCGCACATCTAATGCCGCCATCGATGGTTGGGCAGCCTGCTTCGAAGAGTTGCAAATTAGCGGTATGAGCTAGACTGGTACTCCGGAGCGGCTATGGACCCTCGACTCGTCGCTATTTCAGGCCCACTTCGAGGTCAGGAGTATCGCCTCGACGGCGGTCGCATCACCATCGGTCGCGACCCGGCGAATCGCGTGGCTCCGCTCGACGCCGCTGTTTCTCGCCAGCACTGCGTGGTCGAGTGGTTGGACGACGCCGCCCAGCTTATCGATCTGGAAAGCCACAACGGGACCTTTGTCAATGGCATTCCCGTCAGCCGGCGTGCGCTCGTCCATGGCGACGTCGTACGCGTGGGCCGCTGCGAACTCGTTTACCTCACGGAAGACGTTCCGTCTTCCTCCGCCCAGCGGGTTTACTCACTGCGCACCGCCGGTCCGGGCATTCTCAAGACCATCAAGCTGCAGGACTCCGCCTCCTGGATGGCCGATCCCACCGACATCGGCCGCATGGCGCGCGACCTCAACGCGCTGGTCAAAATCTCGCGCACCATCAACTCCATCCGCGAGGTGGGCGAACTGCAACGCAACCTCCTCGAGTGCGTCTTCGAAGTCGTCCCTGCTGGCTTAGGCGCCATCCTCCTCATGGACCAGGCCGATGTCGATCCCGAATCCACCCGCACCCTGAGCCGGGAAAGCGGCCGCCGCGACGACGTCGAGATTCCGCACCAGCTGGTGCAGCGCGCCATCTGGGAGCAGTCCGCCGTTGTCGCCCAGGGCGGCGACGATCCTGCCGCGCAGCATGCCATTTGCATCCCGTTGCTTGGCGTCACCCGCACCATCGGCGTGCTGTACTTGTCTTCCGGCCAGCCCGGTGAAGGTTTTGGCGACGACCACGTTCACTTCCTCAACTCCGTGTGCAGCATCGCCGCCGTTACCCTTGAGAACCTGCTGGCGCTCGAATCACTCAAAGCCGAAAATCGCCGCCTCCGCGAGGAACTCCACCCCGCCGAAGATCTGGTCGGCGACAGCAAGTCCATGCGCCACCTCACCGAGCTGATCGCCAAGGTCGCGCGCGGCGATAGCACCGTACTCATTCGCGGCGAAAGCGGAACCGGCAAGGAACTCGTCGCCCGCGCCATTCACGCTGCCGGCCCGCGTGCTGACAAGCCCTTCGTCGCTATTAACTGCGCCGCCATTCCCGACACCCTGCTCGAGAGCGAACTGTTCGGCCATGAAAAGGGCTCATTCACCGGCGCCGTGGCCATGAAGAAAGGGCGGCTCGAAGTTGCCGAAGACGGCACCATTCTGCTCGACGAGATCGGCGAAATGCCGCTCATGATGCAGGCCAAGCTGCTACGCGTGCTGCAGCAGCGCGAGTTTGAGCGCATCGGCAGCACCCGCCCGCTCAAGCTGCACGCGCGCGTGCTGGCAGCCACCAACAAGGAGCTCGACGCCGCCATCAAAGCGGGCGAATTTCGTCAGGACCTGTATTTTCGCCTGAACGTTGTTTCGATTCCGGTTCCGCCGCTGCGCAACCGCCGCGAAGACATTCCCCTGCTGGCCATCTATTTCGCCAACAAATACGCGCCCAAGCGCGGGCGCCCGTTCCGCGGCATTTCTCCCGAGGCGCGGGCCATGCTGCTGAACTACGACTGGCCGGGCAATGTTCGCGAGCTGGAGAATGCCATCGAGCACGCCATCGTGCTGGGCGCGTCGGATGAGATCTGCCCCGAAGACTTACCCGAAGCGCTACATGAAACCCGCGCCGCCGCCACGCAAACCAACGGCGCGAAATATCATGCGGCACTTACTGAGCTGAAGAAGCGCCTGATCCGCGACGCCCTGGCCGAAGCTCGAGGCAGCTACACCGATGCCGCGAAGATCCTCGGCGTCCACCCCAACTACCTCCACCGGCTGATTCGCAATTTGGAGATGAAGGCCGAACTGCGGGAGCAGGAAGAGGAGTAGCGTGGGGGTTCTCATCTCCCCTTGTGTGCATCAAAGCGCTGTGCAGGCCAAGACACATAACCTCTGCCTTCACGAAGCTACTCGAAGACGATTGACGGCATTATTGAGTCCGTGGTCGAAGTAAACGAAGGTCCCGGAAGGCCAGAGGGACGCGAAGTTCGTTTCGGATCTCGGCCTCGCCGGGGCGGGCGAGCAACATTTCCAGAATGAGGAACGATTGTCGAGGGAGCTTCACGCGGACCCCGTCGCGCACGAGTCGCTGGGTCTTGCGATCGACACAGAACGGCCCAAACCGGATGGTTCCGCGCTCTTCCGCGACCGCCGTGGGCAGCAATCCTCTTGGGGGCGCGATTTTTCGAACGGCTTGGGCACGGGGTGTCTCACTTACGACAATCGATACGCTGATCGCAGCCATAGCCTTGGAGCACGGTGCGGGCCTGTTTACGCTGGACCAGGATTTCAATCGGATGAGTAGGATTACGGGGCTGGGGCTGTATCGGTTCTGAATTCGATGCAGTGCCGTTCTCAGTTTCGCGGCATCGTGCCCCACGTTAGGCCAAACGAAGGCCGAACGTAGGGCACCGGGCAACGAATTAATGACCCAGGACACGAGCTAGTTGCTGACAAGCCGGAGGGAGCAATCTCCACTTACATCCGCGCGAGGCAAGAAGGTCGTCTTGTCGGAAGCAACAGTAAAGGCGCCACCGCAATTCGTCTTGGGAAATCGATAGTTGTGCGCGCCGGGCGCCAGCTTCAGATGTACGGCCTGCCCTTCGATGGGATAGTTGGTGCCGTCGATGCTGAACCCAGGCGCACTGAAGCCCGAGGGCGCGAGGATCGTGACATCGACAGCGCTGGGCCTTAATGCGAAGTAGCCAGCGATGATCGCTAGCAGCACTACGGGAATACCGATGAGCAGGGCCTTGTTCATGCCACCGGAAGTCGCGGCAGTTTCAGTGGCGACGGGCACGGGTTTTCGCGGGGCGGGCGCGGCAACCTCGACCGCGGGACGCAACGGCTCAGGAGCGACGGCCTGGGGTGCGGGCAGTTGGAGCGACAAGGTCTGCAGCAAGAGCCGCAAGCCGGTGTTGTAGTCGTTGCGGAAATCGACGTACTGCAAGCGGGCGATCCGGAAAGGGACATCACAATCGCGAAAAAGCACAGGAATGATCTGTTTCGTCTTACTGAGCGCGAAACTGACTTCGTCGCTTACATTCGCGGACTTGGCTGACGCGGGCGAGAGGATGACCAGCACGCGGGGCGAGCTTTCCAGGGCCTGGGAGATGGCGTCGTCCCAGCGCGTACCCGGCTCGATGTCGAGCTGGTCCATCCAGACATTGGCGCCGGCGGACTTGAGGTCGGCGGCGAGTTTTTTGGCAAAGTCGCCGTCTTCGCGGCTGTAACTGAAAAATGCGGTTTGGCTTTCTGTTCCCATGGGTCCCCGGCAGACGTGGATTGGCGCAACACGGATGCGCTCGATGGCGACATTGTACGACAGGGATTAGCTACCGGGGCGAGTCATACGGCGAGTGCCGACCGCTGAAGCAGGCTCCGCGGCTTTCTAGGAACAATTCACCGCGTGCTGCAGCCTGCCCCTTCGACAAGCTCAGGGCAAGCTCTGAGCCAAGTCGAAGGGCGCACGGCTCACACAAATGACGCCCTGCCTGATTAGATAAACCGCGTCGTCTCCGATGCCGCGAAGATCCTCGGCGTGAACCCCAATAACTCCACCGCCTCATCCGCAACCTGGAAATGAAGGCAGAACTGCGAGAGCAGGAAGACTGATGCACGCCCCCTATGCCATGGTATGCGGAACAGCAGGTGCCAAAAAAACGACGGTCAGACGGGTAATTTGCCCGCTCTGACCATCTGCTCTTATTTTCGCATTTTCAGAAGAATTAAATCGCCGATTAGCTGAATTTATATCAGCTTAGTGCTTCAGACAGCTAACCTCGACTGTTGCAGTTTTGAGGAATTGACAGTTACTAGTTACACGGTCGCACAAAACCGTTGGGTAGAGTGGGGGAAACCCACATTTGCCAACAGAAGGCAAATATGGGCCACCCACGCCCGTCGCTATTCGCCATTCGCCATTCGCCAGAAAGAGCTACAGCCTTGCTTCGGGCGCCCTCTCCCGCCCGCCATCATCCGCCCGCAGCGCGCGAATCACGTTCTCCACCTGCGCCTCGAACTTCTGCGCGTCCTGCTCCCAACCCGTAAAGTCCGCCGCCAGCCGCGACAGTACCGGCTTGGCTTTGCCGCTCGTCCACTCCCCGCTCAGCAGATACCCATCCAGGTTCAGCGGAATCACCGCCAGCACCTTCCGCTCGCGCTCTTTCATCAGCTCGCGTTCTTTGGCAAACGCCCGGTCAATCTCATCGTCCACCCACCAACTGGTCAGCGAGTGCCGGGAGCAGCACAGCAGAACCTTGTCCCACAGCCGAATCCCGCGGTCCACCTGCTCGTAGATGTCATCGCCCGGCAGCATCTGCTTCTCATCCAGCCAGCACCGGACGCCCCGCCCCTGCAGCGCATCATGCAGCCGCCGCGCGAATAGCTTGTCCTCGTGCGCGTAGCTGATGAAGCACGAGTAGAACTCAATCGGATTGCGCCCAATTGACCGTGCAAATTCAATGAACTCCTCCGGCACGCCGCACCCACGCAGGAACACCTCCGGAATCTTACCTTGTGACTGGTAGACGGTATCGATGCTCACATGCGATGGCCCGTCGTGCCGCACCGTTTCCAGACCGCGGGCTTCGCTCAAGTTCACGTCCGTAAAGCTCGTACCGTTGATGCGGGCTCCGCTGAAGTTGACGCCGTCTAACTTGGCTCCCCGGAAATTGACCAGCCCCAGTTGCGTCAGGCTAAGGTCTGCCCCAGACAGATAGGCCGCATCGATCCGCGCCCCTGCTAGGTTCGCTCCGCGCAGATTTGCCCCACGCAGGTCCGCGGGTGGCGTAAAGTGCGCTCTCGGTGCGGCAGCCTCGGATTCGGAGAACTTCACCATTTCGATGTGAACGAACCCCGTGAAATCCGCCCAGCTCAAGTCCGCACCCTGCAGGTCAGCCCGGCGCAGGTTGGCCCCGCGCAGATCAGCCATCCCTAAATTCGCATCTCCCAGCGTCATCCCTTCCAGGCTGAACTCGATGACCTTCGCACTCCACGGCAAGTCCGGACTAAAGTCCGGCCTCACGGCCGGATGCTCATCCCTCCACGCGTTCCATTGTTCGACACCTTGCTTGAGGATTGCGAGATGTTCAGGATTCGCCATGGCCACGTGACCTCGCTCGCTTCCGCGCTTAACCCCCGTGCTTTCAGAAGCGATACTCTACCCGCCTCTTACCAGCCCGTCAATGACGATTACCAGGAGCTTTAACCAATCCAAATTGCATTTTCTGTCGCCGTGAGACACAGCTAACGGTACTATGGGCAAGTAACATGGAACGCAACGAAGCCAATCCGACTCCATCGGTTCTCGTTTGGGCCCGAGAGTCGGCAGGTTTATCGATTGAGCTCAGCGCAAAAAAAGCTGGGGTTCAGCCGGGTCGTCTTGCTGCTTGGGAGTCGGGACTGCAACGTCCTTCGTTTGCGCAGCTTCGGAAGTTGGCCAGTATTTACAAAAGACCGCTTGCGGTCTTTTACCTCGAAGCACCGCCCGTTCGGTTTCAGGCCATGCACGACTTCCGGCGGATCGCCGAGAGCGGACTCGTCGACCAATCGCCCGAGCTGACTCTGGAGATACGCAGAGCATACGACCGCCGGGAATGGGCGATTGAACTTTTCCAGAGTATTGAGGAGGAGATTCCGCAGGTCTCCGCTAGCTTGTCTCTTGACGATAACCCAGAGGATGCAGCGTCCGAAGTCAGAAAGATGCTTAGGGTTTCGCTCGACCAACAGCAGAACTGGCGAACGCAATACGAAGCATTTAGAGGCTGGCGCCTGTTGATCGAGAGTGCCGGCGTCCTAACTTTTCAGGCCACCGGCGTTGATTTGAGCGAAGCACGAGGGTTTTCGATTTCCGCTCGGCCGTTGCCGGTCGCTGTGGCAAACATCAAAGATGCTCCTCGCGGCCGTATTTTCACCTTGCTCCATGAACTTGCACACATTCTTCTATCTGACGGGGGAATCTGCGACCTGCACGAATTTGGCGGAGGCGATTCCTCAAGGATCGAGGCGTATTGCAACCGTGTGGCCGGTGCGACCCTATTCCCCGCTTCAGCGGTGATGAACAGTGCCGCATTGCGGCAACATCGCAAGGGCGACTTCACTTGGACAGACGACGAACTCGCTGCACTTTCACGACAGTTCGGCGGGTCGCGGGAGGCCGCCCTCGTTCGGCTCCTAGCATTAGGCCTGACAACTCAGCGTTTCTACGACAGAAAACGCGACGAGTTCTTGAAGCTCTACGCGCAACGGCGGGAGAAACAAAAAGATGGCTTTGCTCCTCCGCACGAAGTCGCTTTATCGAGCGCGGGACCTACCTTCACGAATCTTGTCCTCGAGAGCTTCAACCGGGAACGGATTACTGCGAGCGATGTGTCAGATTACCTGCAGATTCGCCTTAGACATCTTTCTGAGATCCAGCGCGATTACATGAAGCTGACCGCCTGAGGAGGAGCGTGCCCTATAGCATAGATACGAGTGCTTTCTTGGATGCATGGGTTCGCTACTACCCGATCGATGTCTTCCCTGGTGTTTGGGATCAAATGAACCGCGCGGCGCAAGAAGGTCAGTTGCTTGTGGCGGACGAGGTTCTAAGCGAACTCTCTAAGAAAGACGACGGCGCACATCAATGGGTCAAGAGTCATGGTTTGATGGTGATAAAGCTGAATTCGGAGCTTGAGAAACATGTACGCGAGATCATGGCTCGATATCCTCGCCTCGTGGATACGAAGAAAGGTCGCTCCGTAGGCGACCCGTTTGTGATTGCTCTTGCAAGGGCAAGAAACCTCACCGTTATTACGGCCGAAGCCCGTACCGGGAAGATCGAAGTGCCAAAGATCCCCGACGTGTGTGATGAGCTTGGAATTCGGTCAATAGGAATAGTGGGGTTTTTCCGGGAGCTGGGATGGAAGCTGTAGCATCGGGCGGCTGGTGGCCTGCATGTCCCGGACCCATATTTGCCTGATTTTGGCCCGCCGCGGCGGGTGGGGCCTTTGCCCGATGCCGGAATCACGAGTCTTCACGGCTGCCCCATCCACAAAAGCCCAGCGGCCACGCGAGAGGGTTCGACCTGCGTTGACGGACGGTGCGATACTGCTGGCACAAATCTCTTCAGCCGGCCCGATGTCAATCAGCACCTCCAAAGTAGTCTTAGGAGGCTGCTGAAAAACTCAGTTTCAGCGCGAGAAATGATCACAGGGGCTGAAGCCCGAACGTATTTTCAATCGTTTGCGGTGCGGCTGAAGCCGCACCCTGATACGAATCGATCGCGGAAAGGAGTTTTTCAGCAACCTGTTAGGGATGGTGTAGACCCAGACCCGCCATGGCTAAAGCCATAACGATGGCACCGCTTTGTTCACCACGCTAAAGCGTGGTGCTTCCACCCCTTCGTTCTGTCGTCCGTGACCGGTGGCCCTCAAATCCCGTCGCCATATTCGCCATCGTTGGACAAACGCGAGGCCTTTGCCCGACGCCTGCCCCATCCACAGAAGCGCAGCGGCCAGGCGAGGTGGTTCGACCCGCGTTGATGGGCGGTGCGATACTGGCGGCACAAATCTTGTCAGCCGGCCAGATGTGAAGCAACACCTCCGAAGCAGTTTTAGAGATGGTGTAGACCCAGACCCGCCATGGCTAAAGCCATAACGATGGCACCGCTTTGTTCACCACGCTAAAGCGTGGTGCTTCCACCCCTTCGTTCTGTCGTCCGTGACCGGTGGCCCTCAAATCCCGTCGCCATATTCGCCATCGTTGGACAAACGCGAGGCCTTTGCCCGACGCCTGCCCCATCCACAGAAGCGCAGCGGCTAGGCGAGGTGGTTCGACCCGCGTTGACGGGCGGTGCGATGCTGGTGGCGCAAATCATGTCAGCCGGGCAGATGGGAAGCGACACCTGCAGAGCAGGGTTAGAGATGGTGTAGACCCAACCCCGCCATGGCTGAAGCCATGAGCCAACGAGCACAGGTTTCACCACGCTAAAGCGTGGTGCTTCCACCCCTCGCTTACCATGCGATGCGTGGTGCTTTCACGCGTTAGGTCTGCCGTTCGTCGCTGGTAGCCCGCATATCCCTCCGCGATATTTGCGATTATGGCCAGCCGCGCGGCGGGTGGGCCTTTGCCCGATGCTGAATCACGAGTCTTCACGGCTGCTCCATCCACAGAAGCGCAGCGGCCAGGCGAGGTGGTTCGACCCGCGTTGACGGGCGGTGCGATACCGGTGGCGCAAATCTTGTCAGCCGGGCGGATGGGAAGCGACACCTGCAGAGCAGGGTTAGAGATGGTGTAGACCCAACCCCGCCATGGCTATAGCCATAACGACCACAGCGATCGATTCACCACGCTAAAGCGTGGTGCTTCCACCCCTCGCTTACCATGCGAGGTGGGGTGCCTCCACCCGTTCTTCATGTCGTCCTGATCGGTGGCCGACCACGCGAGAGGGTTCGACCTGCGTTGACGGGCGGTGCGATGCTGGTGGCGCAAATCATGTCAGCCGGGCAGATGGGAAGCGACACCTCCGAAGCAGTCTTAGGGATGGTGTAGACCCAACCCCGCCATGGCTAAAGCCATAACGACCACAGCGATCGATTCACCACGCTAAAGCGTGGTGCTTCCACCCTGGTTTCTCGCTAAAGCGTGGTGCTTCCACCCAAGGTTCACCACACTAACGGCAGTGGACCAGCCAGCCCTTTCCCCGCAACCACAAGTTTTCAACCACCAACCCCGCCATGGCTAAAGCCATGACAAACGCGCTGCTCGATTCACCACGCTAAAGCGTGGTGCTTCCACCCTGGTTTCTCGCTAAAGCGTGGTGCTTGCACCCTTGGGTTGTTTGGTTTATCACGCTTCAGCGTGGTGAAATGAGTCTCGTAACAACCCGGGCTTTAGCCCTGGCGGAACAGAATGCCCCACGCCCCGCAAGACGTCCGCACGTTCTTCATAACCGCTGCCACCTGGGGGCGCCGGTCTATCTTCCGCACCGAACCCATGGCGCACTTGTTCCTCGATACGCTGCAGCGCTATCGCGCACAGGGAAAATACCAGCTGCACGAATTCGTCCTCATGCCTGATCATTTTCACGTCTTGCTCACACCGGCGCCCGATATCCCTCTCGAGAAAGCGGTGCAGCTCATCAAGGGCGGCTTCTCATTCCGCGCGAAAAAGGAACTGGGTTCGAATTTGGAAATTTGGGGTACGGGATACACCGAGCACCGCATCAAAGACGCCACCGACTATCAACAACATGTCAACTACATTCACGAGAATCCCGTTCGGGCTCGCCTGGTTGATACCGCAGAAGATTATCTGTGTTGCTCCGGATCAGGGAAATGGGAGACCGATCCAACCCCGCCATGGCTAAAGCCATAACAACCACAGCGATCGATTCACCACGCTAAAGCGTGGTGCTTCCACCCCTCGCTCACCATGCGATGTGTGGTGCTTCCACCCCTCGCTCACCATGCGATGCGTGGTGCTTCGACCCCTCGCTCAGCATTCGACACTCGCTTACCATTCGACATGGGGTACTTCCACCCGTTCGGTCTATCGTCCGTGACCGCTGGCCCACCTATGCCGTGGCCCACAATTGCCCGGTTTGGCCCACCGCGGCGGGTGGGGCTTTGCCCGATGCCGGGATCACGAGTCTTCAGGGCTGCCCCATCCACAGAAGCGCAACGCCACGGGAGAGGGTTCGACCTGCGTAGATGGGCGATGCGATAGTGGCGGCGCAAATCTCTTCAGCCGGCCCGATGTCAATCAGCACCTCCAAAGTAGTCTTAGGAGGCTGCTGAAAAACTCAGTTTCAGCGCGAGAAATGATCACAGGGGCTGAAGCCCGAACGTATTTTCAATCGTT
>Ga0335069_10001677_pt1 | contig 35412 bp, 34 predicted proteins | sample Lox_Sample_11_FD_206714 | JGI IMG/M metagenome (GOLD analysis project Ga0335069, IMG submission 206714) | Soil microbial communities from Loxahatchee National Wildlife Refuge, Florida, United States - Lox_Sample_1.1 | ecosystem: Environmental > Terrestrial > Soil > Wetlands | place: USA... | reverse complement strand
CGAGCGCACCGTGTGCGCGGGGGTGTACGTGTAGGGCGAGCCGACCGTGTAGTTCTCGGTGGCGTTGAAGATCGTCGACGGAGGGATGCCGCCGCCATAGATTTGCTTGCCCTTCCAGACGCGCGGAATGCCAGTGATGACGCCCGCGCAAACCCCCATCATCACGCTCGCTTTGTAGTCGTAGGTCGTGTTTTGGGTCTTGACGCCGCCGCCCTTGCCACCCGACCCGTTCGATGTGGTGATCGGGATCGCCTTGAAGCCGCCATACCAGACGAGGTTGCCCGGCACGCGTGTGAGCCCGTAGAGCAGCGGGATCGTCACGCCATAGGCACTCGACTGAAGCTGGAGGGCTTCGATCTTCGTGGCGCTGGTGGAGATCGTCTTACCGCCCATCGAACATGCTCCAGTAGCGAACCTCGCGGCCCGCGAGTGGCGCTTCACCTTGCCGCGTGAACGTCACCCCGAGGCCGATGTATGCGTGCACAAGGCTGCCCTGCTCGTCGACGATGACCGCCCCGTGCGAGAAGCACCGCCCGAACCTGAAGAGCGCGATGTCGCCCATCTGCGGGTCGTCAACCCGACGCGCGCCGGCCGCGGTCAGCCACTGCTCATAGAGTTCTTCCGAGCGGTGGAGATGGAATCGCGGCGGGTAGGGGCGCGGATCGAACGTCGGGTCGCCGAGCCCGCAGTTGGCGTAGACGCGCACGAGCAGCATCGCGCAGTCGACGCCGACGCCGCGAACGTCAGCGCATTCGTGATACGGCGTTCCCAACCACGACTCCGCTTCGGCGGCAACATAGGCACGCGCCATCGAGGGCACTGCGAGAGCGTGTGATTCGGCGACTTGCAGAGCGGACATAGCTCGAACGTTACGTCACCGTGATGGGTGGCGGAATGTACGGCTCCGCGCGGAAATTGCCGAGGTTGTTGAACTTGCTCTGGCACGTCGCGTTCGTCTTGTCGCAGCCGGGGACGATGGTGAAAGTGTCCCCGCTATGGATGACGAAGGGGAAGGGGTAGACCACCTCGACGGATGTCGAATGCAGGAACGTCTTCACGGTCCGGGTCAGCCCGTTGCAGGCACCAGACGTCATGGTGATGACGCCTTGCTCGAAGTAGCCGTTAGCCTGTGTGAGCCCCGTGGTCGGCAGCACCGTGCGCGCGGCGTTGATGTCGCCGCTGGCCGAACCGGAGACTTGGAAGCTCGCGCGCGAGAGAGCGCATTGCTTGTCGTACAACGTGTTGCGGCAGGTCGGCTGGTAGACGTCTCGCGGGATCAGCACGTCAAGCAACGTGACGTCGCTGTCGATACGCAGCGTCTGCTCGTGCCGGCCACCCTTGATGTCACTTAGGCGCCCGGAGAACTCGATCGTCGTGCCTTGGAAGGCGCCAGACGCATCCATGAACAGCCGCTCGTGCACGAGCCGTGCTCCGACGAAGCCGCCGCCCATGATGAACTGCATGAGGGGCACGCTCCCCACGAGCGTCGTGCCGTCGTCCGACATCGTCATGTCGAGCGAGTCGACGGTCATGCCGACAGCGACCTTGATCTGCTGGCGGTTGATGACCGGACCCACCGCGAACAGATTGCCGTTGACCGTGCGTGGAATGCTGTCGCTCGTGTACCGCAGCACCGTGCCGGCCACGGTGGTGAACGTGAAGAGATCGGCGAAGGGCGTCTGGTGGTCGTAGCCCGTCGTCGCCATGTTCGCGAGGAACGTGGCGAGATTGCCGGCGCTCGGTTCCCACGAGGGAGTCTTCACGCTCCGTTTTCCTTCACCAGCACGTAGCGTGTGGACGTGAGGTATAGGTCCCCCGTGGCGCCCGCGAGGTAGGTCGGATGATCGAGATCGATCGTGCGTGCGAGCGTGTCTTCGAGCGGATTGCACACGCCGGGAACCTTCTGGTCATACACCTCGATACGAACCTTCCATGTGCTCAGGTCGGCATTCTCGACACGGATCGCTTTGGTCATGACTGCTCCTAGGGTTTGAGGGTGATCAGGTTGCATTGCTTCAACTCCCACAACTTGCTCATGAACTGGTTGAACGTGAGCGAGTCGTCGCCGAAGCGGCAGCGCCAATAGTACGTGCCTGTCCACGTGAGCGAGTGGCCCGTGACCGGCGCCGAGGTGAAAGTCACGAGACCCGTGGTCGAAATGTTGTAGTCGGTGCCCGCAGTCTTCGTCGTGCCGTTGTCCTTGATGACCGGCACGCTGTTCGTGTCGTACACGGGCTCCGATGCGCCGCCGAGCGTACGCACCAGTTGGAACGACTTGGTCGACCCGTCACCCACGCCGATCGACTGGTTGGTGACGGAGTTGTCATCTGGGTCGTTGAAGAGGAACGAGTCGAACGCCCCCGACCGGGCGTTGTAGAAGCCGAGCAGCGTGCGGAAGCCATCGGTCCACGAGCCGTTGTCGGAGAGAAGATCGAACCCGAGCGTGTACGTGTATCGCGGGCCGTTCGGCATCAGTCGACCACGGTACTCGCGTCCGCTCGCCGATTCCTTGACGACCGTCTTGTGCGTCGGCACGCGCTTGATGTCGAACGTCAGCCCCGGCAGGCTCGGGAAGACAGCGTTAGACATGAACATGCCTCCACGTGCGGCCGGATCGTGCCAATCGGACTGCCTTGGCTGAACAGCCCAGCTTAGCGGCGAGTGCCCCGCTACTTGCCGACGAACGACGGATCAACCGAACTGTTCGATCGGTGAGCTTAGCGTTATACCGTCGCTCCCCGTAGTTGTGTCGGCCCTTGGCAATCATGTCGCGCATATTGACGGTGTGCGTGCCGAGAAAGAGGTGGCGCACGTTCACGCAGGCCGGGTTGTCGCAACGATGAAGAACGAACCGTCCTTCTGGAATCGGCCCTTTCGCAAGCTCCCATGCGGCGCGATGCGAGAGGATGCGTCGTCCGGTAGTCCAAGTGAAGAGCCCGTACCCGGACGGCAGTCGATACGCGCACCACTCGATGCAACCGCTAGTGCACCGACGCGTCTGCGCGAAGAATCTGTTCGAGCGAGTCATGCGGTCGCCCCACGCAGCTTGAAGTCGCGGTTGGCGCGCTTCAGATGCTTGACCAGCGTGTCGCCCTGCGGTCCCTTCAGGAACGTCTCGAACGACTTCGCATCGAGCGCGTGGAGGTGAATGTCGCCCCCGCCTCCCCCGCCTCCAGCGATCATGTTGCGCAGCCCCTGCGCCTCTTCACGCGGGATCACCATCTCTTCCTTGTGGACCTGCGCGAGTGTATCGGTCGGAATCTTCCAGTAGCCCTTCTCGGCGGTCGGCAGGTAGCCCAGTGCGAGCCCGTACGTCGACGCACCGACCTCCGGCGCCAGCGCCCAACCGTACAGCGGGATCGCGGCCACGCTTGCCATCGCTGCGGTCGCGGCGATCGACGCATTCGTCGTCACCTCGGCTACGCCTGCAGTCTTGGAAGCCGCGGTCGTGAGCCCGATGCCTTCGATGAACTTGGTGATCATCAGGTCAATCGCGCTGAAGATCGGCTTCATCAACGAGTCGATCAGGCTGCCGCCAGCGGTGCCGGAGCCGAACAGCCGCTCGACGAAGCGCTTGGCGATCAGGTCTTCGAAGACCGACGCGACCTGCAAGCCGAACGCGCGGAACGCATCGCCGAGCGACTTGGTGCGCTGCATCAGCGTCGTGAGGAGTGACGTGAACGCGCCACCGAAACCAGTCTGGAAGCCCGTGAGCAACTTCTGCCGGTCCTGCTCGGCCTTGTACTCGATGTCCGTGAGGTTCTGTTGGTGCTCGCGTTCGGCAGCCTCGCGATCGGCGCGAAGCTGCGCGGCCAGCTTGTCGTCGTTGTGAACGAGCGCTTCCTGCGCATCGAGCGCACGTTTCTTGATTTCGTAGCGCTCGTTCTCCAGCCGGGTCTCTTCGCTCAGTTCGTCTTGAATCGAGACTTGCAAGAGCGCGACGCGCTGCTGTAGGAACGCCTTTTGCGCGTTGAGTTGATCGGTGTCTTTGCTCTCGCTCGCCTTGGCCTTGATCGTATTGAGCGCGTCCTGCTCGGCTTGATTCGCATCGAACTGGGCGCGCGTATTGGCGCGCACGATCTCGGTCCGCTGCGCCTTCAGGACGTTGATCTGGCCGGCAACCTTGGCTTGCTCGGTTTCGAGGTGAAGAATCTGTTCCTGAGCGTTCTTCTGTCCAGCCGCCTTGGCCTTCTGCGCCTCGATGTCGTTGTAGGTCTTCTGGAGCGAGTCGATCTCTTGCTGATTCTGGCGAAGCTCGATCTCGTTCTTCTTCGCGTAGTACTGGTCGATCGTGGTGAACTTGGACTTGTATAGGTCCTCAGTTGCCGCGAGTTCTTCCTTGTCGTATTCCTTCTCCAGCGCGAGCGCCGCTTCGTTCTGGGCCTTCAGCAACGCGGCCTGCGCGCCGGCAAGGTTACCTTGCTTGAACGTCTTGGCGTGACCGGTTCCCGAGATCGGGGTTGCCGGTCGGCGGCGACCCTCCGAGCCCCAACTGGAGTTCTCGTCCTTTTCACCCGCGATGTTCTTCGCAAAGCTCGCGTCGATCTTGCCCGCAGCCTTGCCCATCTCCTCCGCGCCCTTCCTCGCGATCTCGACGGAACGCTTGACGCCTTCCTTCCACGCTGAGGTCATCAACGCGACCTTCTGGTCCCACGGCGCGTAGAGGAACGCATTGAGGACGGCCGACAACGTCTGCACGACGTTGATGATCTCCAAGATGCCGGTCTTCAATGCTGCGAACCAGAAGACCATCGATTGGATGACCGTCGTGGCAACGAAGCCGATGATGGCGAGCACGTTCTTGAAGAACTGGAGCCCCGTCATCTCTGCCGAGCCGGCCGAGAAGATGTTGACGAGGACCTTGCCGAAGTCCTCCAACGCCTCGTGTAGCTCGACGAGTGCGTCCTTCAGATCGTCCAGGATTTCAAGGAACGTGGTGATCGCCGCGCCCGCACCGTCGACGATGTCGGGACCGAGCGACACAAACTTCTCGCCAAGCTCGATCAGCCGCGGCATCACCGCTTCGGCGATGACCTTCTCGACGCCGGTCATCACCAACTGCACGCGCTCGACCGCGTCGCTGTAGCGGTCCTTCAAGTCGATCGACGTCTGCGTGAGGACGAGACCCAATCGCTCTTGCAGATCGGCGATCTCGCCGAGGTCGACCTTCATGGCGCGCATGAACGGTTCGATGTCACGCGCGTTGCGACCGAGCAGTTGCAGAGCGACCGTGTTGCGATCGGAACCCGCTCGCATGCCTTCGAGCGTGGTGATCACGTTGCGGAAGATCACGTCCGCATCGAGCAGATTGTTCTTGGCGTCGCGCGTCTTCACGCCATACGCGTCGAACATCTCCGCGTTGCTCTGCAACCGAAGCTCCATGCGCAGGAGCGTTTGACCGTAGGCGTCAGCCGACGTGTCCGATTGCTTGAGCGCCTGCGCGAGCGCTTGCGCGTCGTCGGCAGCAAGGCCCGTCTGGTACATGAAGCGACGGGTGGAGTCGACCAACTCCTCGAAATGCCCGATCGCCTCCTTGAACGCTTCGCCGCCAGCCAACGTGGCCGTGAACGCCGCGAACGCTTCGCCGACGTACTTGAAGGCCTGCGTGAGTTCGCCAGCCTTGCCGACGATCTCCTTCATCTGATTGAGAAGATCGGACGCCGAGGCTCCAAACTCGACTTTTACGTCTTCGGTTCCGTCAGCCATTCCGGCTTGCTCCCAGTCACGAACCCCAAGCCCGCGAGCGAACTTTGAATTTCATGGAAGTCTTGCTTGTCCTTCTTCTCTTCGCTGGTCGTCTTGCCGCCTAGAGCGTGAACGATTGCGGACACGCTCATGGAGAGTGGCGGCACGCGCTGCCAGCGCTTGAAGACCGCATCAACCATCGGGAGCGTGACTTCATTGTCCACATGCTCCCATGTCCAGCCGAAGGCGTCGATCAGGGCGACGTAGAGGTCGTTCCAGTCGACGCCGGTAGCTCCCCCGGCGCCACGCCCTCACCGGGCGGCACTCGCTTGAATCCGCTGACCTCCAAGACCGAGTTGAGCACGTCTTGAAAGTTCGAGAGGTCGATCATCTCCTCGACGTCTTTGACCTTGAGGTCCGGATAGTTGCGCGCGAGGGCCGCGTGAATGATCTTGAAGACGACCCCCATCTGCTCGGCCGAGGGGATACCCCGGATCGACGCGAGCTTGGGAACCTCCGCTTGAAGCTCTTGGATGGCGAGAAGAGCCAAGGCCGGGACCTTGTACTCCTCGTCGCCAATCCGAACCCACTTGCCCCCGCGCGACCGGGCCGGCTCGACTCGCTTGACGTCGTCCACGTTACTCGTCCAGCGACAGCGTGCCGAGCGTGTTCGAAGAGTCCGAGAACGCTTCGAAATCGAACTCCGGCACGATGAAGTCTTCGAGCTTCGTCGCGAGCGAGAGTTTGGCACTCATGCACGCGTTGAGGACCATCGTCAGTTGCTTGCTGCTGAACGTCTCGGTGAGCACCGCCAAGAACTGCGGGCTCGCGCCGAGCAGTTGGTTGGTCATGGTGATCTTCTTGCCGTTCGACGCGTCGCTGTACGTGTACGACACCGCCATCGCGATGTTGTTCTGCGACGAGTTGAACTGGTACTGGCCGTTCGACTCGTTGACCGTGTACTGCGCACCGGTCGGCGTTGCGGCCACACGCGTGAGCACCGCGCCGTTCGACGAGTAGACGACGCCCATGTCTTGCAGGAAGGACGCGTTGTTCGTCACGTTGATGACGTTCGACGAGACCGTCTGCGCTTCGGCAACCGCCGTCCTGGTCTCGCCCGTCGTCGGGTTGTTGAGCCCGAAGAAGAGGTCGTTGAACGCCTGCGCATTGAACTGCGCGAACTTGGCCTTGCCGGTGATCTTGGCCGTGCCACGCCCAATCGCGATCGGGTACTGGTACTGGCCGTAGAGTTCCTTCGTGGTGAAGCTGATGTCGATCGACACCTCCTGCAATCCGCCGAAGCGGACCGGTGTCGGGTTGGCATTCGTCAGGCTGCGCCCATAGAGGACGCCGGAACCGAAGGCGTATTGCATGATCTCCCTCCCTGTTTTAGATCGAGACGAGGATCGTCAGTGGAACGATGGCGACTTCCTCGTCTCCCATGTCGCCTTGAAAGACCTGAATCGATCCCTCGATCGCAGCGTGCGATACGAGGCCCCCGAGAGTGGCAGTATTGCTCGAAACGTCATCGACCTCCACAGCCGCCGTGATCGAGTCAAGCAACGGATTGAGAATTTGGGACGGAATGACGCTCGCGTCTTGCTGTGCATTCGTGCGCACGTACACGAGGAGTTCGATCTGGAACTTCCACAGCGTGGGCATGCCCTTGCGGTAGACTGCCTCTTCGCTCTTCTGACGCTGGAGCAGGGCGGGGCTTTCCTCGCCGGGCACAGCGTCCCAGTGCTTCGCATCCCGCGTGGCCGTCTTGAACGCCGGCTGGCCCCCGACCGTCAGGTTGCTCCAGAACTCGAACAGCCGTTCGTAGATCACCTCGCGGTTGAGCTTTTGGCCGATCAGGTTCTGATGAACGTTGGCGTCCGTGGCGTCGGTCGCCGAGCCGCCCTCAGCGACGGTATCGAGCAGGGACGTAGGGTGGGTGTTATCGAGCGCCGCCCCCGTTTCGGCTGCCGCTGCCGCAAAGACCACGACGGCTGAGACCTGCTCGCCCGCGCTGGCCGCTTCCGGCACCGAGATTGGCCCTAGAACGGTCGCATCAGGCGTATCGACGGCTGAGGCTACCTCTGCCCTCGCCGCGGTCGTCTGAACGACTGCGGAGGCTGTATCGGCCCCGACGCCGCCTTCGTTGAGGGGCGAGAAGGTGATCAGCAACGCCGAGGGCGAGTCGACCGCCGAGATGGCTTCCTGCGCCGACGCGGCAGCGATCAGGATCGCGCTGGCCTGCTCGGCTGCTGCTACCGCTTCGCTCTCGGTCGCGGTTCCCGAGACCGGTGCCTCCGCTTGACGCCACAGGATGCCGGGGTTGCGCCCGCGCAGGCTCCATTGGGTGATACGGCCGAGGTTGTCCTGATAGTCGACCGCGTTAACCGCCTCGACCACGATCGCCGGAGTGGTGAGTGTGGCTGAAGGGGCGTCGCTGGCGGCGCCGCTCTCCGAGGCTACGGCGCCACTGGTCGACGACTGGCCGTAGAACTTCGGCCCCCAGAGGATGCCGTGTTGCCGGCCACGCTCCCGCACCTGTGCGGCCGGCGGGAAGCCGACGTAGTGCGTATCGACCGCGGATGCGATCTCCGACACCGCCGCCGCCGTGACGACGCCCGCACTGGGCGTGTCGACGGCGTTGCCCGCCTCCGCGACGCTCAGGATCGAGAGTCCGGTGACGAACCCTCGCCAGATGATCTGGGTATGGCGGCGGTGAAGGCGGATCATGGATCGAGCGTGAACGTGATCAGCATGTCATCGCAGCCCGAAGCGGTGCCACGCAACGTGACCACCGTGCCGTTCATGTCGGCGCCGGGCAGGTCCGTCTTGTAAACGCCGTTGCTGACTTCGGTCACGCTGCCGAGCGTGCCGGCGCCGAACGCACCGCCATCGATCGAGCGCGTGAGCGACACCGTCTTGCCCGTGACCGGCGCGTGCGACGTGCTGTCGGTCATCACGAACTCGAACGCGTTGAGCGCTTGGCCTTTCTTCGACGCCGTCTGAATCTTGACGCTGTTGGTGTTGTCGACCGTGGGTAGGCCACCGTTGGCCCCCGCGTTGGCGTTCGGCAGCGCCGACATGCCGCCGCGCACGGCGTCTTGGTTGTCCCAACCGGTAAGCTCGATCTCCAGCGGCAGCGGCGCCATGTTCGTCGCGCCCTTGAGGTGCACGTCGACGAACGAGCCCGACGCGAGCGCGGCGTCCGGCAGGTCGAGCCGATACCAACCCGGCGCGTTGGTCGCGTCGATTTCCTTGAACCCGCCGCTGGAGTACGCCGACGTCACCGCCGCCAGCGTTGCGAGCGTGATCTGCACCGCCGCCGCGCGCGGCAGCATGTAGTACGCCGTGAGCCCCGAGGTGTTGTAGACCAACCCCGTCAATCCCGCACCCGTCGAACTCGACGAGTCTTGGATGAAGACGTTGACCGATTGCGAGGTCGAGCCGACCTTCCGTGAGAGTTTCATGGTGCTACCTCACCGTAGTTGGATGGGACGATGATTCCGCGGAGTCGCTTCCACGCGGTTCGCTGAAGTGGGTTCTGGAAGAACTTGCCGCCCACACCGAGACCGGAGAGCGCGCCGCCAAACACCGTGCGGAAGAACCCGCCGCCGGAGCTATAGGTCACGGACAACTTGGGCCGGTTGCCGTTCGTGCCGTCGGCAGATTGCGGGCGCTTGTAGTCCTGCGCGTTCGTGCCGTCCGTGCACTCCATCAACCAGCCATAGTTATTGAGCGTGCCATTAATCCACCCTTGCACGTCGGCAATCATGCCGGCCGAACCTGTGAGGTCGTAGTAGACCCCGTTGGAGCTTGGCGACCAGTTCGGGAAGGACCCCGATGCGGGAGTCGCGCGATCGTTGCCGTCCGACTGCGCACCAGCGGTCGTCCAGTTGTTCGTGCCGTCGTACGTGTTCCACGTGGCCGAGTTTGTCCAGTTGCGCAGCATCCGACGCAGGTTCAGCGTGCAATTCCAAAGCGACGGGTTCTCTTGGTACAAATAGAGACTCAGCGTGACTGCCGATACCGTGACCGGTCCTGTGATGTTGGACAGGCCGGTGAACTTCAGAAGACCAACGCCGGGGTACGCGGACCCCATGTTGTCCATCTCGATCCCGATGTCCGAACTGTTCGGCGAAGTGGGCGAGAACGAGTTGAGGTTGGTATCCACCGTGCCGGAGTAGTCGCCTCCGGCGGTGTTGTTGGTGATGATCTTCGTGGTCATGATCGTTCCTCAAGGCTTGTAGAGATCGCAGCGCGCCCCAGAAACGGTCGTTGACACGGCCATCATCACACCGTACTCAGGGAGAGCAACGACTGTGGAAAAGAGGACGTTGTCTGCCCCACCACGAGGCGGGTTAACGCCGGCCGGAAGATTCCCGAGGTTCGTGTACACGCCCGCACTCGTAAGCTCGAACAGACGACCATCAACGGTCATGGTCAAAAACGAATTGGGCTTTGTCGGGTGCTCGCACAGCGTGCCGTCACGAATGCTCAAAGCAAGCGGGCTCGGCAAGTTGCCTAATGTCGTGAGGCCACGGCTCGAATCGAATCGACGCGGGAAAATACCGGGATTGTTTGCTGCGCCCATCAACGCGACGTTGCCGCGTCGGTTGTATGCCGCGACACCGTCATAACCCGGAGCATCCCCGCCGAACGCATGCTGATAGAGCGTCCACGTGCCAAGACCCACGTCATAGACGTTTAGGTCGCCCACGTCCATCGCCCATGCGCAGATCGCGCCTTTCCCGCCAGTAACGCCACTGAGCGCCCCTGTCCAGAAGAAGATTTCCGGACCGAGATTTGGCTTGCTCGGCATGTTCGACCAATTCAGGTTCCACGTCTGCGTGGCAAAGGTGAACTTGGCGACTGCCGTGTTGTTGTAACGAGCAAAGTAGATATCGCCCGTATTCGGATCGCAGCAAATGCTGTCGAGCCCGTGCCCCGAGGTGTCCCCGAGATCACCAAAGTGCGTAACCGTCGTCCACGTGTTTGTCTTCAAATCGAGATACACGTGACGTAGCCCATTCGCACCCCCGTGGTATTGACCGATGAAGTGCACGCGCTGGTGCAAAGGGTCCCACGCCATACGATTCGAATCAGCGCCGATGCCGCCGATCCCCGCAGACCCAAGCATCAGCCACATGCCGCTCGTAGCCGTGATCGGCGACGTGACCATGTTCGTCGTCGATAGCTGCGCCCACGAATTGGACGCCATCCCCGCGACCGTTTGCCCGAGCGTCGTGCCGGCCGCAGGCGGCGGAATCCACTGGTTCGAGAAGATGGGCTGGTCGTACCATTGCTTCTGGTTTGCCGGTCCGCCAGTACGATTGGTCTCGTAAATCCAGAAGAGCACAGAGTCGAAGAACTGCGCATCAGTCTCGTACTCCATGTACTGGTTCGTGCGCTCGAAAATCCGCACATAGTTCGTCATGCCCGATACCCACGCGTCGATCGACAAATAGGCGTTGCTGCCCATCTGCGTTCCGGGGATGACGTGGAAGAGATACCAAGCCCATGAGTCACCGGGAATCCAGCAATTCGAGCGATCGTTCGAGCCGCCGATTGCTTGGTATGAGCAGTACCCCCCGCCCACGCCTTGCGTGTACTGACTCCCCGGCTGAAGGTTGAAGTCAGACGGCGGCACCGCACTCACCAACGGGTCGTACTGATTGGTCGGCCCCTTGCCTTGGTACATCTGCAAGACGCCCCGATAGTTGTCGTCATAGACGACAAGCTCTTGGAACGTGTATGACGACCGCATCAACGAAACGGACCAATGCTTGCGACCTTCGCCGCCCGTTCCGGCTTGACCCTCGCAATTGGTGCGGAAGGCAAGCTGAATGTAGAACTCCTGCCCCGGCCCGTGCTCGCCACCAGAGCCGTCCGTTTGCCAGTGAGCGATGTTCGGGTTGAACGGGCGCTGCCAATACGAGTTCAGGTTGCCGTTGGTCAACTGCTCCATTTCGAGGCAGCCGTTGCCCATGATCCCGAGACCGGGCGCGAGCCGCACGAACGAGCCCGGCGTGCCGGGGTTCGGAGCCACGTCCCACCCGCCCGGCCCGCCATTCACGCTCGTGCTGAAGCGATAGTTGTTGACGTCCGCGGCCTGCGTGAACAACTGCCCCCACCCACCCGAGACCGCGCCCATGCCGCTGCGGTAAAGCCAATCGGCAAGCAAGCTCAGGTTCGTGGTGTTCGTCGCCGCGCTGCTCGTGTCGGCAGCCGACCCACTCTCCGAAACAGAGGCGGGTCGGATCGCGACACTGGAAGGCGTGTCGAGCCCCGCGAAGGCTTCGACCACACTCGGGACTACCAGCCCCGGTCCGGCCGAAACCCCGCGCGCGACGCGCGGCCAGCGGAACTTCACGACGGGCTCAGACGCTCAGTTGCCACGACACGTTGACCGTGTCACCGCCGTTCACGATCTTGTCGCCACCCGAGAAGAGACCAGCCGAGAGCAGGATGCCCGACGTGCCGTCCTTCGTCGCGCTCGACGCCATGAACGCGCCCTTGATCGTGCCGCTGCCGGTGATCGAGAACGCGAGCGCTGACGAGAGCGACTTCACGCGCGCAGACGCTGCGGAGAAGGCAGCCGTCGGCCGTGCGGCCTGCGAGTAGGTCGGTGCGTTCGCGCCGCCCGCTTCCTTCCAGCCGTTCGAGCCGTTGATCTGCGCGGCGGTATCGCCCGCAGCAACCGCGCTGTAGCCGACGCTGGAGATCAGCCCAAGAAAGAACGCCGCGGTGTACGCCGACCCCGCGAGGTACTTGTCGAGCATGTCGTTACCACCTTGCGTGGTGACGAGGTTGTCGAACGTGTCACGCCACTTGAGCGTGCCGTCGGCTCCATAGCACTCGGCGACATAACGCCCTTCAGCGTGCGCGATCTCGGGGAGCATGCCCCCGGTAATGAGCGCCGCGGCGCACGCAGCCACGAGCGGAGCAGATTCCTTGTGCAGCATGTCCTTCTCCCCTGTCAAAGTTGACCTCGAACCGCAGCCCGGATGTCTTCAATGATCCGAGGCCCCCAGTCCCTCAATGTCGAGCGCAGGAACGAGCGCTCAGGCAAATTCATTTGGCGCGAATGAGCATGCACGGTGACTGTTCCAGCCGATCGTGACACGCGTGCGCGCGGGCGCACCGCCATCTGCTCAGGCGAGCGGCGTGTGTAACTTCTCACGTTCACGACGCCGCTGAACCCGTACTCGTGCGGGTGCGCGTAGACGACGTTCGTGCCGACGATCGCCATCACGCCATCCTCGTTCTCGACCACGCGCTGGTTGATCGAGCGGCGCAAGCGACCCGTACGCACGTGCAGCACCTGACCGCTCAGCTTGTGTTCCTTCACGGCGCCCTGCACTTGAATCGCGAGCTTCGCAACGACTCGGCGCAATTCGGGCTTGACGTTGTCCCACCGCTTGAAGCGCAAGCGCAGGTTGCCTTCGTCGTAGTTGACGAACCACGTGTCGCTCACGGAATCCACCTCCGGCGATACGCGTTGAGCAGCGCCTGCGTCGATTTGGTCATCGCGGCATCGCTGTAGCTGATCGTCTCGCCGGCCAGCGACTTCGAGTTGATGCCGAGGTTGTCGCGTTGCTTCAGGTCGAGCCCGACCATCTCGGCCGCAGCCTGCTCGATCGGAGGCGGGATGCCCACGTAGCTGATCGTGTAGGGCGCGCTCGCGTCGACCGCGGCGAACGTGAACGTCCCCGTCAACGGATCGAGTTGGTAGGTGCCGCTCACGCTTGGCGGCACCGAAACCTTCGTCGCCGGCAAGCCGTTGATGGTGACAGCCACGTCAACGACCGCGCGCGCGTCAACCGACACGACTTCGAAGGGACTGGCCGCGGGGACCGAGCCCGCGTCATTGAAGACGTACCCGCTCGACCACGACGCCTGCACGTTCGCATAGCCCTGCGGGAAACGCTGGCCGAGGTTCAGGTAGACCATCGAGTCGTCATACATGAACCCGGTGTTGCGCCCGGTAGGCTCGTACGGGATCGCCTGCGTCCCGCACAGCGTGATGCCGGTGACGGCAATGACGGGCGTCTCCGGCAACGGCAGACGAGAGGTGCCGGTGCCGTTGAGCATCTTCGTCGTCGAGGCCAGCTTGCCGAACGTGCGTCCGCAGTATCGATCGATCAGGCGGCACTCACGCGGGATCAATTGGCCGATCAGGACATCGATAGCGCCCGTCGACGTGATCGCGAGATACGTCTTGACTCTGTCGACGGTCGTGTAGTCCATGCGTCAGCGTTGCTTTTGCTTGGCCTTCTCGGCGCGCGCAGCCGCTTCCTGTTGCTCGACCATGAACTCGATCGGATCGACGCCCGAAGGGATCGCCACGAGCCCGTGCTGAACGAGTTCCGCGGCCTGTCGCTGCGGCACTTCGACGCACCGATTGACGTCGTCGACGGGCAGGATGAAGCCCTCGACCGAGACGTGCGCGCCCATGTGCGGTGGCACGTAGAGCTTGACCATCGAGGTTGCGAAAGGATTCATTGGAGGTTCCTTGTGTGGTTGTGGAAAAAGGCCCGGCACGATCTTGCGGAGCGTGCCGGGCAACTCCAACGACAACTGCTCGGTTGTCGCTCGCCTCGAACCGGATCAGCCGTTGGCGATGTTGGTGATGACCCCGACAGACGGCGGGAAGTAGTGCTGGAACACACCGTCTTCGTAGATGCCGTACTGGTACTTGCGGGTCGTTTGGGGCCACTCGATCTGGTAGTACTCCCGGCGCATCCGCATCTGGAACACGTTGGTGACGTTCGAGAGCGGGTACGGCAGGCGCGCGGTCGTGAAGAGGATCGTGCCCGGAGGCATGTTCGGGTGCAGCTTGATGTCGATCGTCTGAACACCGTTCATGCCGAACTTGTTCAGGTACGCCTTCACCATGATGCCGCCGCCGATCGCGCCCTGATCGACCGTGAAGACGAAACGCTGCGCGGCGTTTTGCCCCGAAGCGAGAATCTTCTTGCCGATGTTGGACATCTCCTGCGAGTTCAGCCACATCGTGTCGGGGCTCAAGCGGTAGTTGTCCCAGAACGATTGCAACGCCGCGTCGATCTCGACGATGCCACCCGCGCTATCACTCGTGAGCGGCGTGCCGGTGCCGGGCGTGCCGGTGGCTTGCACCTTCACGTAGGCGCCGAGCGACGTCTGCGACGCGAACGTGAGCAGCCCGTCGAACGCGAGCGAGTTCTTCGACAGGTCCGACGACGTCAGCCCTTGGAAGTTGCTGCCCGGCTTCGAGGAGTTGCCGCCCGCAGCCGCCGCGATCAGCACGCTGTTGATCGTGGTGATCGCGCCGAGCGTCAGGTTGCCGGAGTTCGCACCCCAGTACCACGCGTACGCCATCGCGCCGGACACAGCCGTCACGGACGCGGAGATCGTCGAGATGTTCGACGAAGCCGCAGCCGCGATGTTGGCCTGCACGGAAGGTTGCGCGCAGCCGCCGTTGATGGTGTCGCTCGTGCCGTCGGCGTTCGTGCGGACCGTGGACTGCACGATGCCGTTGGTGAGCGACGCTCCCAAGTAGCCTTCGAACGTGAGGGCCATGCAGCCCACGCCGTAGTTCTGGCCACCGATCAGCGCGCCACCCGTGTTCGCCGTCGTCAGCGAAGGCGTGGGCGTCGTGCCGAGTGCGAGGGACGTGTTGCCACCAAGGATGACCTTCTCTTCACCGATCATCACGGCGCGGAGCAGCCCTTCGACGGCGAGCGCCTTCACGTCCTCGAAGCCTTCGGCCGCGTAGTCCGCTTCGAACGTGACGTTGTCTTCGAGGCCGAGACCCTTGTACGCCGCGGTGTAGTCGGCAGTCGTCGTCGCCATCACGGCACCACGGTTGCCTTGCGAGACATACAGCGACGTGTTGCCGGTGTTGATGCCGGTGACCGCACGCCAGTTCGCTTGGATGCCACCCTTAGCCGGCACGCGCGGGATCATGTTGCGCAGCGGCGTGATGACTGGGTAGAGTTTCTTCGAAGGCGCTTCGAGGTCGTAGGCAGTGATGCCACTGACCGCGGACGCACTCTGCGTCCACGCCTTCGCAAGTTCCGTGTCGGCCTTGCTGAGCGAAGCCTTCAACAGTTCGAGTGTTTCCTTGGTGGTATCCGTTTGCATGGCGTCCTCCCTCAGAGTCGTGCCTGTTTGTTCGATCGATCGGTTAAGTTGATGGGCTGATCAAATGATCAGTGCGCTTTCTTCAGGTATTCGAACGGCGCCGTCAGGGGCACGCCGCCCACCGCATGCACGGCCTTGATCAGACCTGCGGCTTCGTGACTGTCGCCCGCGGAGTCCTTGACCGGGGCGGCGAGTTTCGCGAGCTTGTCGTCGGCTTCCGCAGCGATCACGTCTTGCGTCTTCGCCACGGGAACCGCACGCAGCCGTACCGTGGTCGGCGCCGGTTGCGCTTCGAGCTTGGCGATCTTCTCGGCCTGCTCGGCGATGACCTTCTGGAGCGGCGCCACTGCCGCTTCGATCATCTTGCGCAGCGGTTCGGTTTCGATCGCGAGCTTGTGGAGCTTCACGATCTCGACATCGGACTTGCGAAGCGAGTCGACGTCTTCCTTGAAGTACTCGCGCGCCTTGGCGACCTTCTCGGCCATCTCCATGTCGTCGTCCTTGACGCAGTCCTTCTTCGACACGTCGTCCTCGTCGCCATCGTTCGTCTCGGCCTTGGCCGTACCGTCGCCGTCGCCTTCGCCCTTGCTCTTGGAGGTGTCGACCGCGCCGCTCGGCTTGGTCTTGGCCTGCGCGGTGCTGCCGTTGTTGCCTTCGGCGCCAGCATTGACGTCAGGACTTGCGTCCTTCTTCAGCCCATCGGGCTGTTCCGCCTTGCCCCAGTCGTCGGGAATGGCGCTCTCCATGCCCATTGCCTTCGCACGTTCCTTGATGTGCGCCCTTGCAGCGACCGGATTCTTCGCCTTGCCCGCGAGACGGATTGCGTTGTGCAGGTCCTCCTCGTTCTTGATCGGGAAGCTGCCATCGGGCATCGCCGCCCCGGTCTTCGCCGCTTCGTCACGCTGTGCTTGCGAGAAGTCGCGCTTCTGAAGCACCTCGATGGCGTCCTTCATCGACATGCCCCGTGCCTTCAGCACACGGCAGAACTCGTCGACCTCTTCCGGCGTGCCCTGTACCGTCGCCTCTTCCGGCTCCGGCGTCTTGAACTCGACCTTCGCGAGCGTGCCGTCGGCCTTGCGGACCTCGAAGAACTTCGCGGTCGGGATGCACGGGCGATCGACCAACGACAACTCGTTCGGGATCGCCGTATAGCGCTTGACCTCGCGGCCATCCATCTTCTCGACGGACGTATCGCCGTAGGCGCCGCCGATCGAGAAGCCGGTGTAGACGCCCTGCATCACCTTGTCCCACTCGTTGTTGTCGACGACCTTCGCGCACACGAGCACGCGTTTGTTGCCGTCGTCGAATTGGATATCGGTGAGCTTGCCAGCCGCGACCTTGCCGTGCATCGCCCGCAGATTGCCGAGCGACTTGCCGCCGGTGTCGGCAGCGACCTCCTCGGACCACTTCTTGAAGTGCGGCTTGGACTTTTCGTAGTCCATGATCTCGTCGGCCTTGTCGACGGTCTCGCTGGCCGCTTCGCCGAAGACGAGGCGCTTCTCCTCGTCGACCTTGGTCAGTTGCGCGAAGAGAATCGGATTCATGGGTCTCCCTCGATCAGGCGGTCGCACCCGTGTCCGGACGCTTCCAGTTCAGCCCGTCGTACGTGACGATGAAGCCGAGCGTGGTGTCCATGTACTGGAGGCCAGGGTAGAGCCCGGTCGTGGGGCGCGAGGTCGTGGCGCCGACTTGTGCGTTTTGGTCCGCGCACACGGGAATCCAGCCGTTGGCCGACAGGATGCGCGCTTCGTGGACCTCCGCGTCGACGAACGGATTGGCCGTGCCGTCGTGCCTCGTGCCCGATGGCATCGTGATGACCGTGTTGTGCCGCACCACCGAGTTGTTCGGCGGGGGCAGCATGCGAACTTTCGCCATCGGTTCCTCCCTTGCGGCGGGTCACCGGTCGTTGCCGGCGCCTCACCAATTGGCGCGGAGTATGCCCGCGATCCACCCGAAAGCAAACGCCCGCTCACTCCGGTGGCATCTGCGTGTCGGTGTTCGTTGCCGCTGCAAGCGCGGCGACCGCCGCAGCGCTATCCCCAACCTCCGCGTCGCCGCCCGCGTTCGCCTCCGCCGTGACTGACGCCACCGCTGCCGGTGGGTCGGTCGCTTCGGCCATTGGCGTCATGCCCACCATCGTCGCCTCGACCTGATGTGTCGCGTTGCCGATAGTGAACACTCCGCTGACGGCGGTATAGATCGTGCCGTCCTTCGTGGTGAAAACCGCCGCGCCACCAACTGTGTTGAATCTCACGTCGCGCCTCCCTTTTTGCGTCGCTTGATCTCGCGCAAGCGCTGCGCGCGACCGGTGTTGCCGTACGCCGCGAGGCCACTCGTCGGGCTCGCGCTTGCGGTGAATTCCTTTGCAACCACAGCCGCGTCTTGCACAAGTCGATCGCGGAGGGCTTGAGCCCAGTCGACGCTTCGTACATTCGCGCGAGCAAGTCGACTGCGTAGTTGATCTCCAACGTCCTGTTTCCCGAAGTGATGACGGATGACCTCGGCCCCGATCAGCGAGCCCGAGTCGTCGAAGTCCGAGTAGCCCCGTTGCGAGAGCGCAGCGTGCAGGTCGGCCAGTGGTGTCGAGCCGACCAACCGCGCTGTGTACGCACCGCCCTTGGGGAACGAGTAGTTGACTGCCTCACGATCGACCTCGCGACCGACCGCACTGCCGGCCGCGTCCGTGGCCATCTCGCGGTTGAATCGCGAGTACTCACCGAACGGCTTGGTGACGCTGACCTCATACGCGTTGACGTGCGTGCCCGTGCCACCCACACCGCCGGGCTTCTCGATGTCCTCGACGCGCGCGAGATGCGAGGCGACCGCCGCTGCGTTGCCGGCGTTGCGGTTCTCCAGCGGCTCGCCTTGCCGACCGAACCGGTACACGATGAACTTCTCGCCGGGCTTCGGTCCCTCGCCGCCCGTGTCCTCGCCCCCGGTCCACTGGTTGCCGTGGAACTCGTGGCCCGGCACGTCGCCCTTCGCCATCGGCTCGGTCGTGTCGCCATCGAGCCATTCCTTCAACTCGTCGACGGTGAGTTCCGTGACCTCGCCCTGCGGCCAGTTCGCCGGGTAGTTATTGCGGTACGCGACCACGGCTGCACGCTGCGAGGTCCAGCCGATCATGACCTTGTGCTCGTCGAAGGACCCATCGGCGTTTATCTGGTCGATTACGTACACGGGGCCGTCGTAATCCTCGGGCGTGCCGGGCTTCAGAAACGCGTCGACCTGATCGCCGTCTGCACCGGTCGTCGCGCGGATATACCCGTAGTGCCCCGTGAGCGGCGCCCACTCGGATCGGCGATGCGAATGCTCGGGGTTCTCGATCGAGAAGTTGAGGCCGCGCATCGACCAGTGGCCCTTGGGGTAGTTGCCCGCGCGTGCTTGCGCTTCCGTCGGCGGCTTCTTCAGGTTGAGCGTCGACGTGGCCGCTTGATGCGCCGCATGATCGAGATCGAGCTTGGCCTTCAGCAACACCGGGACAGGCGTGGGCTTGATACGCGCCTTGATGATCGTGCCGAGCAGGCTTGTCATCACTTCACCAGCATGAGCGAGATGCCGTAGGCATCGATATTGCCGCTCACCGACCCCGTGAAATCGAAATTCAGGGTCGTCGTGCTACCGGCAGCAAAGTCGATCACGATCTCTTCAGCCTCCCACTGGTAGGTGTTGTTGCGTGTGTGGCTCAACGTGAGCGGCGACGCGCTGCTATCGGCCAAGCTGAGCGTGAGGATCGGGAACGTGCCGGTGTACGCGCCAATGCAGTAGACCTGCACCACAAGCCGATGCAGATTCGGATCGGCTACGATCGGCAAGCGCGCCTTGTCTGTTGCCGATCCGGTCGTGGCGAACTCCGCGCACAGGTCCGAGTAGGGCGACGACGGGTGCTGCGTGTTGTCGATCGTCTTACCAAACGTCGACGGGGTGAACGTGAACGACCCACTGCCCGGCCCGTTGCTGTTCTGCCGCGTGACCCCGGTGAGCGTCGCGGACCGCGGCAGACGTGTGCCGCCGACGAACTCGTAGTCCGCATGCCCGTTACTGGGCGCACCAAAGATCATGCCGTCGGTGTAGCCTTCGGACACGAAGTCGTGCGAACCGAGAGTCGAGCTTCGCGACACGAGCGTGATCTGCGGGCTCGCCGCTGCGCTGGTCGTTGCCGTATCGGTCTTCGACGAGGGACCTGTGCCCGCATCGTTGATGGCGCTCACTTGGGTCGTGTAGGTCGTGCTCGCGCTCAACCCCGTGATGGTGATGCTCGTTGCCGGCGAGGCGGTGTGACTAAACGTGCTCCACGTTGCACCGCCATTGGTGCTGTACTGCACGAGGTAGTCGGTAATCGGGTCGCCCGAGGTTGGCGCAGTCCATGACAGAGCGATGCTGCTCGACGTGACCGCGCCATGCGTGAGGTTCGTAGGCGCGTTGGCAAGTGTCGGGACGCCGAACGTCATATTGTTCATGCCGACCTGACCCGACCCCGAGAGCGAGTCGAGATCGACGAAGCGAATGGCGCATGTGCCTTCCGGCAGCGTCAGCGTGATCGGACCTACCTTGGTGAACGTGAAGATGTCGGCGGTCGGCGGCGCCGTGATCGAAGCGACCTGCAACGTGCCGTCAACATACACGGCGGCGTGCTTGTCCGAGCCGGTCGCGTTCGAGCATTCGAGGAAGCACGTGTACGTGCCCGCGTGCCCGGTCACAGCGACCGAGGCATATCCGTTCTCTGGGTAACGGCCGTGCCAGCCGACCGACTGGAAGCCGGTGTTGATCGTTGTGACCGCGGGCAGCGTCGCGAGCGGCTGATACGGTGGCGTCGACGTCTGCGCGTTGAAGTCCTTAACGGCTTGCCAGATTGGCGTGACGTTCGCAATGCGATCGGTGAAGCCGTAGACGTACCGGTCGGCCGCCCCTAGCTGTGCGCCCGTGGTGTCGCCGTTGTAGAAACAGAAGAACTCGCAGAGATACTTGCCGAGGTCGTTGAAGAATTGCAGCATCGCGGTGCCGACGATCGAGTCTTGCCGCGCGTTGTTCTTGTTGATCTTGTCATCCGTCGTGGCGTTGAGGTCCGCTGACTCGATGCCCCCCTCATAGAACGCGACCTTGATGCCGTACCACAGCGCGAGAGTCATCAGGCTGAAGTAGTTCACCTGATACATATTCACGAGTTGCCATTCGTACATGCCAGCGTATTGCGCTTCGGTGTACGCGGGCAGCGTGTTGTGGTCTCCCATGTCGTAGAGACCGTACGCTGCGTTGCCCACTGGCGGTCCGGCAAAACCGAACGTGCTGCAATTCATTCCCGCGTACGAAGCCATCCCGGCTGCGTAGATCGTGTCCTTGACGTGCGCGCCCGTGCCCGCGGTGCCAGACGTGGTGTAGTGCGCGTTGACGTACGCGTCCATCCACGCAAGCTCGAAGTTGAGCGCGCTGATCTGCTGGCCCATGTAGACCGGCTTGAAGCGCGTCATCGTCTTCGAGTTGCCGACGACAGTGCGCAGGTACATGCTCACGTCGCAGCAACGACGCACGCGCCATGCGAGCGAATTTGTCTCGTACTGCGGGTATGAGTTCAGTGTCGACGAGACGTCGGTCGACTCGATGTAGTAGCCGTCGACGCCCGATGGACCGTCGAGATGGTGCGTCGAGTCGTTGGGGTCGACACGATCGAAGTAGCCGTCCGGCCCCGGATCGTGGAACGTGATCGTACTGGTGTTCGCGGTCGTCGTCTTGCCGCTGACCTGCGATGTCGCGCCACCGAAGCTGGCACCCGTGAGCTTGATGTTCTCGCCAACCGTCAGCGGCGAGACATACGTCATCTCCAGCGTCGTGTAGTCCGAAGACCGATGGGCCGTGAGGAAGCCTTGGGGCTTCGAGCCAAGAACCGCCGAGGTCATGAACCACACGCCCGCATTCGTGAGCGTCAATGCGCCATCCGCACCCGTGCTGGCGAACGTCAGCGTGAGGTCATCTGCACGCGAGGTGATCTCGACACTGGTCTTGTCGGTGATGCCCCCGAACCCCGTGAGCATGACCTTCGAACCCGAGGTCAACCGGAAGCGACTGAGCGGTGAAGCTAGCGTGACCGTGACAACGTTCGACGTCCGGCTTGCGCTTGCAGCCGACCACGGTGAGTCGTAGCTGAACTTCGCACCTGTCGCCGCATGAAGCTCGGCGTTGGTCGAGTAGATCGCCACGTCGTGAACGTTGGTGTTGTAGTTGAACCATTCGTTGCCGTTCTCGACCGCCGCGAAGAGACCGCCCGTGAGGTTTGCGTCAACGTACGTGCAGAACCCCGAGACCCAGTCGTTCGTGGCGAAACCGGGCACGCACCACCAACCGTTCTTTCCAGCTTGGTTGCAGAGCGCGACCATCTGCTCGATCGAGATGTAGTCGTAATTCTTGAGACGCGAAGCCCACGTCGTGGTCGACAGATCGTTGTTCGTGGACTGGGCGTCCATGAACCGGAAGCCCGCGAAGTCCGCGTACTGCGTGATGAACTCGCTCTGCCAGACGTTACCGTTACCGACGTCGCTCGTGCGGCGCACATCGAGGTTCGTGATCCCTCCGCTCGCGCCCGTGACCCAGAAGATCGGAGCTTGGTTGCTGTAGGCCGGGTCGAACGTGAATGAGAACGACGTGACGTTCGTGCCGGAGTTGTAGGACGTGCTGAACGACGACGCGCCGTTACCCGTGTGCAGCGTCAGGGTGCCATGACCCGTGTAGGTGCCACTGCACGCGTAGGTGCCGACGTAGTTGGGGCCGACACGGATGCGGAATGCGAAGTCGGAGTCGGTCGGGTTGCCACTGGAATCAACGTTCGATGGCCCTGAGCCATCTTGCTTCATGAAAACGAAGATGCCGTCGCCGAACGAGTTCGCGCCGACGACAAGATTGATCGGCCCGTAGTTGGTGTTGTAGTACGTGTAGGCCGGAACGTTGATCCAGAGCTTCGTCTTGAGACCCGCAAGCGTCGTCGGAGACGTGACGGTTGCCGAGAGCGAGTCGATCAGCGCGCCACTCTCGCCGAGCGATGGGTTGGTGTAGACGACAGTGGCCGAGACTCCGTCTGCAAGAGCCCCCGCTTCGACTTGAAGCGCAGTCATCGGCGGTGTGACGCCCGAATCAAATCGCGCGCCAGCCTCACGCCAGCGCGTTGCGAGCCCTTGTGGAATCTTCGGCATGGATTTAACCTACGAATTCGGCGCGCATCCGCAGCGCGTAGCGCGACGTGCCGAGCCCACCCGACGTACTCGTCGAGTACTGGATCGTCTGTCCGGCCGCCACGAGGGCGGTGAAGGACGACGACACCTCGGCACCGAGGGAGTTGACGTTGAGCGCGCTCGTGCTTTGGGTGAGCGAGGCAGTGCCGTTGTTCGTGATGACGTTGCCCGTGACGGTGACGGCGTTGCCGGTGGCCGTGCACACGAGGTCCATGTGGATGCGCCACAACCCCGTGAACGGCACCGTGAGGTAGTTCGTCGCACCGATGGCGGCGCTCTGCGCCGTGAGGGCCACCGGAGTGAGCTTGTCGTCGATCTGGACTTCCGTCACGGCGCCGGAATTGCTGATGAGCGGGAGGTTCGTCTTGGGCTCCGACCATCCCTTTGTGCGCAGGCGGCTAACCGTCGCGCTTGCCTTCACCGCTAGTGGGGCGTTGACGCGGGTAGCGATGTTGAAATCCTCGACGCGCAGGTCGGCAACCACGGTCGTGTTCGACCCGTCGCCGACCTCGATCATATTGGCTGTGGTGCCGCTCGCCTGGACGAAACGCATCCCCTTCAGGGTGACCGAACCGAGCCCCTGTCCTATGAGAACCACGGCGGGAACGGTGGCGTTCACGCCGTTCTCGGTCGCCATGTCCTCGCAGATGATCTCGTCGTAGGTGCCACCAGAAGTGGCGATATTGCTCAGGTCATCGCCGATGTAGACCGCGCGGTCGGTGAATCCGCGCAGATGCCGCGCGCGCACCTTGGTGACGTTGCAGCCGGGAGCGCCCACCACCTTGACAAGCGCCTGCGCACAAAATGTCGAGATGATGTTCTCGAACAGGACGTTCGTCACGTCGCCGCAGTGATAGTCGCCGATCGCGTTGAAGTCGCACGCGGTGATGGCGCACATGTCGTCGCCAGTGCTCCCGAAGACGTTCGCGATCCGGATGTCGCGCGCAGGGCCGATGACGTGGATGCCGTCACGCACCCAACTGGGATCACGCTGAGGCACGTAAAAGGCGTGATTCGGATTAACCCCAAACCAGATGCCATCGAAGTTCACACTCGTGACGGCGCTCATGAGGATCGCGTACAGGTTCTTCTGCCCCGAAGGCTGCTGCGACAGGAACGAGAAGCCGCCGCCACTGAGCCCGTCGACGAACGCAAACCGCCAGCAGTGGTCCTTGTTACCGTTGGAACCCGAGCCGTTCGAGCCCTTGTTCCACACCCCGCCGAGGATGCGGATATTCACGTCCCGATACCAGCACTTCGCCGGGCTGAGCGGAATTTGGTTAAAGGGTGGGTACGTGTCGATCGGACACAGATTGCCGTTGAACGTGCTGCTGGCGACCGTGGCGATGAACTGCCCACTCGTGGCCGGGCTCGCGTTGTCATAGTTGCTGAACCCGTAACTCGTGTACTGCATTGGGAGTTGCAGCGACACACCCCACTTGGTGCCGCCAGCGGGTCCACCAAAGGCCGCGCTGACGGCCGCGTAGATCGGGTCGGAGTTGTTGGTCGTCGTGAAGTAGATGTTCTGACTGCCGCCTGTCGCGAGCTGTGATTGGTTGGTCGCCACCGGCCCATTCGCATAGGACCAGTTCGCCAGCATGAGCTTGGGCGTGGACGCCACCATGTTGATGACACTGCCAACGGCGTCGAGCGTCGTGTAGCTGCCGATCGCCAAGGTGTCGTTGATGCTCCAGACCCCAGGCACCAGCTTGACGATGTTTCCCGCCGCGGTCGGCCCGGTCTCCAGCAGGTTCGGGTAGTCGACGCGCGCCGCCGTGAGCGCGGCCTGAATCGCAGCCGTGTCCGTTGCACCCGTGTTGTCGCCAGAGGGCGACACGATGATCTGCGTGGCAGCGGCACCCAAACTGGGATTCTTCCCCGTGCCCGACTGTGTGATCTGAACCGAGCCACTGAAGCAATCGACTTGAAATTGGCCCGGCGCTTGTGCCACAAAACTCTGCGCGCCAATCTTGAGCGGCAACACGAGACCGGGTGCGAAGCCCATGCCTTCGAGGTATGTCAGCACGGCATTGCCGCTTGCAACGATGCTGACCTTCTCGCCTACACCAACCACGACCACTTGACTTTGGTTCGCGATTAATCCGTAGGTTTGCTGTGCGCTACTGCTCACGATTCTTCTCCCTCGCTTATGACGGGTACGACGTCGCAAATGCAGTTCTTCACTACGAAACCGCCCGAACTGTATATACTCGTGGCTGTCGACGCGTCGAACGCGTAACCTTCGAAGTGGTGAGCATGGGTGGCAACAACTCGGCAGCGATGAAAGCGCGATACGCCCGAATGACCCCCGAGGAACGCAAGGCAATCGCCTCGCACGCTTTCGAGGCCCGGCGTGGTGGGACCGATGCCGTCAACGTCCGAGAGGAACGTGCTCGAACGCGCGAACGGCTCGGTCTCGGTATCGGCCCGCATGAGAAGGTCTTTGCACGGCTTCTCGATGATGCCGGCGTCAAGTACCGGCAACAGACCGCGCTTGGGCCGTACAACATCGACTTCACCATAGACGAACTTTTCGTCGCCGTGGAAATAGTCTCGGGGTCCGGCAATGTTCGCGTAGCCGCAAATCGAAGCCAACGCACGAAACGCATCCTCGACACGCATCACTTGCTGGAGGTCCGGTTTCACAGCGGACGATCGAAGGCCATCACACGCGAGGTCGTACAGCAACTCGTCGCCTTCCTGAATTTCCTCCGCGCGAACAAACCCACGCGCCGTCAGCATTGGATGGTTCGGCCCGATGGTCACGTGCTTTGACTCGCAGAAAATCGTAATTGCGGGTCCCACGTACCACGCTCGCACCATCTGTTGAAGCTCACCGTAGCTAGCGAACGCTGAGCCCTCAAGCACCGCATTCGGATGTGCGGGCGGCAGGTCGATCCCCGGTACGAAGTCTTCGTCGACCCCCACCACGCCGGCATCGGCCGCATCATCGCACTCGTCCTCTTGCGGATGTGTATCACCGAGAATCCAGCGCTTGCCCGTGACGTTCACATCGGCCTGTTTCCAGCCCTCGACGTTGCCGGCGACGTGCGCGGCAGCAAGCTCGGTGCGCGCGATCGTCATCGCTCTGCTCTCACCGAACGCGTAGTAGTCATCGATCGCAATGGCGATCTCCTCGTCGCTGAGCCCTGCGGCCAGCGATTCGCCGAAGAAGTCTCGCAGGTCTTCGATCGTCGTGTCGGAGATGTCCGTGATCAGTTCCGCAGCGTGCGCTTGGATGTACGCGAGCGCAGCTTGGTCGATCTGGCTGGTGATGTCCTCTGTCGGCTGGCCTACGATCAGGTCGATGACCGAACGAATGCCGCCAGCCCGGTACGCCTCGATCATGTCGGGCGTGATCTCGTCGAGCAGGTCGCCGCTGAACGCGGTTGCGTCGAACTCGTTGAGAATCTGGTCGCGAACGATCTGGTCTTCAGGCGAGAGGTCGTCAGCCTTCTTCAGCCGGCGCCGCACAATCGCCTTCAACTCGTCGGCGTGCTTGCGCATCACGACATGGATGCGCGCCGCGAGCGCTTCGGCCTTCTTGTCGACGTAGACGCCCACGCGGGTTGGCCGGGCCTTGCGCCGCTTGGTCATCGAGCATCCGCACAGCCGCATCGTGCGGCCATAGCCGAGCGGCGTGCTCGCGACCCTCACGCTGCCTTCTCGAAGCGCTTCCCGTCGACGTTGACGGTGATGAACGTGTCACCCTTGCCGACCGGTCCAGCGGCCGGCTTGGCACCCTGCGGCCCTTTGCCGGGCTGCGGCACCTTCGGATTGGGTGGCGCACCGTCGAGCCCCGCCGTGGGCGGCAACGGCTCGGGAGGCGCCGGGAACCACTTCTCGCGTTCGTCGTCGGCCATCGGTTCGAGCCCACGATCCTCGCGCACCTCGTCGGGCGTGCGAATCTGGTTCTCGACGTCGCTCGCGTCGATCTTGGCCTGCACGTCGGGTGCGACCTTGGCCTGCACCTTGAACTTGAAGCGCAAGCCCTGCCCGTTCGGCAGGCGCTGGAGCAGTGAGGTCAGGTGCACTTCGAGGAACCGCAGGAGCGGCAGCAAGCCTTCTTCCTTTGCGGTCTCGGCCATCTGCTCGCCGCTCGCCCGGTTGACTTGTTTGATCAGGGCCGAGGGCGAAATCGAGAACGCGAAGCAACAGATGCGCGCCAGCCACTCGTCGAACTCGTCTTTCAGCACCGCCTCTTTCGGGAAGACGATGTTCTCCAGCGAGGGGATGAAGCGCATCTTGCGACGGTTGGCCATGTTGCCTTCCATCAGCGCGTCCCAGTTCGCTTGGAATTCCTTGATTTGCTCGCCTGTCCACGTGTCGGGAACCTGCGCAATCGCTTCGGGCACGTTGCCGATCGTGTAGAAGTCAAGTTGCGACATCTGCCGGCGCAGCGCGATGTTCACGGTCGTCATGACCTGCTCGACCGGCGACTGCTTCGTCCACGCTGCGTGGCCGTTGCGTCGCACGTAGACCGTCTGATTCGGCACGCTCAGGCAGTGCACTGGGCCACGATAGGGCACGCGAGTCGCGTTCGGGTGCATGTAGCGACGACGAAGGATTGACACGCGGTACTGTGGTCGCACGCTCTTGATGACGCGACCGTCACGCAGCGTGCTGCTACGCAACTCGCAGGGCCGCACCGAAGCTGCCTTGCCGATTTTCTGAGCGAGTTCCTGCACTTGATCGGCAAGCCGCTTGCTCGTGGTGTAGTAGTACGTCGCCCCCCGAGGCCCTCGGTGCGCGTCGCCATCAAACAGGTACTCAAGAAACGTCTCGATCTGCTCGGTCGTGGCGTTCATGATGTCTTCAGGCACGAACTTCTCGTGCGAGTGACCGAACTGCTTCAGGTACGTTGCGAGCGGCAGGCTGTGAATCGAGAAGTCGCCATCAGCATGCGTTGCCGAGCGGAACATCCGGCTGAGCGCAACGTTGAACTTGTCGAAGTGCTTCGAGGTCGACGCTTGACTGATCACCACAACACGGCCCTTGTTGATGCTGCCCTCCGACAGGTACATCCCCATGAACGCGCAGTAGTCTTCGCCGCTCAGTTCCACCCGGTCACGCGTGTAGTCGTAGCGCTCGGTCACGACATCGGCAACCGTCCCGACCGCGCAGTCGACCTCGCGCGCGATCTGCGTGTAACTAAGGCCCTTTTGTCGCAACGACCTGATGTGCTCGACTCGATCGCCACCGAACCGACGCGACTCGATCCGCTCGCCAACCCATCCATCACACGCAACCGGCACGCGCCAATGCACGTCAAGCCGGGCAAGCTCGTCCGCCGTCATGGTACGTTCACGTGGGTCCACATCAGACCGATCGCACTGCACGAGCATGCGGTGCTCTGGGGTCACGAGGATGTCGAGAGACTTCGCCGTGAAGTGAACAAGCTCGCCTTCGAACTCGCGCGAGGTCACGGCTACCGGCCGCTGCCACTCGAACACGTGCGTCTCAGGGTTACGAGTCGCGAACTCGTCGTCGTAACTTGCCTCGCTCACGCGCTTCCAACCCGCTCGCGTCAGAATCTCCATGTCCGGTGCGAAGCAGTACCCATAGAGCCGATTCGTGCGCACGTTGCGGCGCATGTAGATCAACGTGTCAGCGCTGTAGTCGGCCGCGGGGATGCCCTTGATGACCTGCTGGTACGCGGGATCGGGCGGCACGGGCGTGCGCCCGTCAGGGTCGATCTTGCGTGCGATCGTTGCCGGGTCGACCAACTCGAAGCCATAGATGCCGCCGCCCTTGGTCTTGCGCGGGTAGACGCAGATCGCATCGAGCACGAGCAGGTCTTCGATCTGCGCGCGCAACCACTGTGGCCAGTAGTTCTCGCCGTCCGGCTTGTTGAGGAACGCTTCGATCTTGTTGATGTCGTCCTTGCGCGAGTCCGGCTTGGCGTCCCTGTCAAGCGGAAGCAACTCCCACTCGAACGCCTCGATCTGGTCCTTGCGGGTCTCGATGATCAAGCGCATCAAGTCGTACGCGTCGGCAAGCTGCCGAAGCATCTCGAACGACACGCCCTCGTTCGAGCGCGGTTGGATGCGAAGGTTGTAGCCGGTCGGGTAGTCGAACGCCCGACCCTCGACGGCAGTCTGCGCAGCAGGCGTGAGCGGCTGGCTCGGCCCGAAGAAGTTCATGGGGCCGACGCCCGTGATCATGTAGCGCAGCCCTTGCACAACGCGCTGCACGATCCCCGGATCGACGTTCGAGCCCATCTGCTCGCGAGCGGCCATTTGCCTCCCCAAAAAGCGACGGGGCGCAGCCCTTCGGCTACGCCCCGCGTAGGAACTTGCGAACCGTCAGGAACGCTTGGACTTGGTGACGTTCGAGTTCAGGTTCTTGACCATCGTCTCCGCGATCAGCTTGGCCTTCTCCGCGCCCGATCGCTTTGCGAAGGGCGGCGAGGAGTTTGCCGAGCGTGCCTCGGTAGACTCTTTCCGAGATGTGTCCTTGTGCGTACTCATGATTCAACGTGTCCTTCAGACGCGTCTCAAGGTTATTGTAGTCGAATTTGCGGGGCAGTGATTCGTTTGTCAAGCGCGCCGCGCCCCGGCCGAGACTGTTGTCGATGTAGGCAAAGTGCACGCGAGGGTTGCCCGCGTAGTGCTCGCGCACGGCTTGGATCGCCCGTGCCGACTCGACATGGGTGCGCACGTGCTCGGAGAGCGGCACCGTACGGCCCATGCGCATCGCTCGCGGTAGCGCTCCGTTCTTCAACGCGTCGACTGGGTCACGTCCGACGTAGACGATCGTCACGTCGCGCCCGCTGGCGATCGTCGCGTCGATACGCGGGATCGTCTTGGCCGCGTCGTTCATGTTCGAGTCGTACACGAAGTCGGCGTGCTCTTCGAGACTCTTGACCTCCGGCACTGCGGCGACCGCGCTCGACTTGCCGGCCCCGGCGCCGCCCGCCGTGAAGACGGCCATGCCGGTCTCGGGGGGCTTGGCGAGCGCTGCGGCGAACGCCAGCTTGGTCAGGTAGCTCGCCGGCTCGTGGACCGCCGCCGAGAGCGACCGGTCGGCACGGTAGTCGGCGCTCAACTCCCGGAACGTGTCGGTGTTGAGCACCTTGCCGCCCGCCGCCTCCGGCAGCTTGGCGTACTCAGCAAGGATGGCCGGCACGCCTTGGCTCGCGATGTAGTTGGCGAACCGGGTCTCGATGGCCCTCTGCGGCTCGTTCAACGCCCCTGTGGGCGCGCGCGGGATGTCGTTGGCCGTGATGCCTGCGGCGGTGCGCGCATTGAGCGTGGCGACCGCTGCGTGGCCGATGCTGCCGGTCCACTGATTGCCGTGGAACTCGTGCCCGGCGATGTCGCCTTTGCCGAGGAAGCGGAGAACGGCGCGGCCGGCAGCGATCGTGTCACTGCCGGCCTGCACGCTAGCCGTGGGAGCCGTAGCACCCAAGGTCTCCCTCCCCGCCCGTTGTCGACGCGGGCGAGTATGCCCCGAACCAACGACGGGGCGTTGTCCTACAGACGCGGTGAGTGTGCGAAAGCTAACGTGGCGGCTTACCTCCCCTCCGTCGCAACGACGGATTCGGCCCCGTCAACGCTCGCGCTTCACGGGGCCGTTTTCTTTGATCACCCCAGCGGGATTCGAACCCGCGTCTGTCGTTTTAGAGACGACCGCTCTACCGCTGAGCTACGGGGCGCAGAGGTTCAGTGAGCCACGTGGGCAGGTCGGCCGGGCCGTACTTGATGACGAGGCGCTTGACCTTCTCGCACAGCGCGAGCCGTTGCTGGTACGGGACCGCGTGGGCCGACCACTGCTGCCAAACGTCGATCGGCACGCCGCGGAGCGCGCCATACGCAAGGTGGGTGGCGCGGGCTTCGTTGCGCACGTCCCACGTACGGTGCCGCCAGAGTTCGAGGCGGATGTCGCCGACCCGGCGCTTCAGTTCCTCGCGCCGAATGATGCGTCGCTGCCGCGAGGATGCCGCCGAGAAGTCCGCGTCGGGTGATCATGGTGGTGACAACTCTATCACGTGGAACCAGCCGCCGCCACCGTTCAGGACGGTCTCGCCGTTCCTGACGGTGAAGGGAACCGGGAACTTCTCGATCTGAACGCCCTCGTCGCTGAGCACGATCGTGGGTCGCTGGAACCCGAGGTATCGGTAGCGTGGCTTGCGCGAGGAGATCATGCCGTCCCGTAGTGACTCCACGCCTTCGCGGGGATCGGGCCTTCGCCGACGAAGATGGAGATCGAATCATCAGCGATGACCCATCTGGGTGTGGGTGCCGACGGAATGATCTCGCGCGTCTTCGGGTCCATGTAGTCGATGTTGAACTTGGCGCAAAGACTGGCATCGATCCGCAGCAACGTGAATCGAATCGCGACGGGGCGCGAGGGCCGTCCATCGGCGAATTTCAACGTGAGGTTGTCGCCGTAGATGTTGTACATGTCGCCAACATCCATCTCGGCGGGGCCATACACGTCGAGCGAGCCGCGACACGGCACGTGGTCCTGATCGGTGAAACCCGGCCGCACGGTGACTGACTTCTCGCCGATCGCAAGCACATGCAGCCGGATATAGGCGATGTCGTGCGGGTCCATCGGCGCGTGCCCGGAAGCCCACCAAAGCCAGCCGATGACGCCGGCCACGCCCGCGAAGATCAAGAGGATTGCGTGTGCGAGCGTCATTGCGGCGTCTCCGGTTCTCTCCGACATGGTACAGCCGCCCGCTGTCGTGACGGTAAACCTGACCTTTTTCCACACTCATGTGTCGTTCTTGTCGCTGTGATCGTCTTTGGCGAGAACACGATCCCCGATCAATAACGCCTCTTCTGCGTAAGACGCCATCGCCATGTCGTCGTTTTCAAACGCTCCATAGCAGGCAACCGCAGCTTCAAGCGCAGTGTTTGCTTTCAAAAGGGCCATGAGGTTTTGGCCCATTCTTGAGTTTGCGACGATTTCATCGTCCTCGTCGAACATCACCACTGACAGGAACGCCCCGCAAACGATGATGCCCGACGATTCCGAGACGTAGACGTTTTCCTTGTCGGGGTGCTCTGCAAGCAAACGCTTTTCTGCATTTCGAAAGGTCTCTTTGCACGCGTGAAACGCTCTTAACGTCGCGCGTACCAACACCCCTGTGTTTTCTTCGCACGTCCAATTAACGGATCGCAACTGTTCTTTAGCTGCCTCCATCGCCTCTTCAGCGATGCTTTCTTCCTCTTCGTCTGTCGCACGATACCACTCGGGCATATCGTCGAACGGTCGTTTCGTGTCCATGTCGTCAACGCTACATCAAGTTGAGTGGCGTGTCAAGCGGCGTCTTGCTCGGCCTTCTGCTGGCGCATGAGATCGAACAGCCCGCCCGTCGTGTTGCGGGCGCGGCGCCAGTTCAGGTACTGCGTCATGGCGTCGACCTCGTCGTCGTCGCCGCCCTCTGCGCCCGTGAAGCGCGCGCATGTGCCGATGAACGACTCGATGTTCGGTTCGATCGACGCGTCCGGCACGTAGACGTTGCCAGCCTCGAACGTCGGTTGCGTGGCGTAGGCGCGTGCTGCCTTGCCACCAGCGGGCTCGATCGGGATGACGCCGGGAATCTGCGTCTGCAACTGCTCGACCACAGCCGGGCCGTTCGCCTTGTCCTCGATCAAGACGGCCACAACCTTCTTGCCGTGCAGCGCGACCATGTTGCGCACTGCCGTGACGGTTGCGTTGAATCCCATCCGTTCCTTGATGCGGCCGGGGAGCAGGTAGTTGTGCGCGTGACCCCACTTCGATCCCCACGCTTGGATCGCGACGTGGTCGCTCTGCGCTGCGTCCTTGAACGTGCAGTCGACGGAGATGACGATCTCGTTGATCTCCGGCAGTTCCTTCCAGTAGTGCCACCAGTCGCGCATGAAGATGATGCCGCCGCGTGGATCGGGATTCTGTTGAAGCTGCGCCTTGACGTGGTAGCTACCTAGCTCCGTCTCGATCTTCTTCGCAGTCGCTTCGTCGATCCGCTCGGGATGAATGAGCGTGCCGTCAACCGTGCGCGGATCACGCCAGCCGATCGACGTGGGGATGTTCGCCTTCGGATGCTTCGAGTCGTAGCGGAACGGCAGGACGAGGTGCGTCCAACTCTTCGGATCGGTCTCCAGCAAGTAGCCGGTCAGGTCGTTGATGTTGACCCGTTGCTGCACGATGATCCGTCGACGTCGCGTGGGGTCGTTGGCGCGCGTCGAGAACGAGCCTTTCCACCACTCTTCGGTCGAGAGGATGTCGGCTGCACTGTCGGCTTTCTTGGGGTTGTTGGGGTCGTCGGCAATCTGTATGTCGCCGCCGAAACCGACGCCGCGTGAATCTGGAGACGTAACGGTGCGCTTTCCGCGCTTGTCGTTCTCATAGCGAGTCTTGACATTTTGATCACCCACCAGTGTGAAGATGTCGCCGAACGCCTCACGGTACAGCGGATGCTCGATGATGCGACGCGACTCGACCGCATCGCGCGTTGCCAGATCGCCAGCGTAGGAAGCGGTCAGGAACTCGACCTGCGGCGCGTTGAGCCACACCCATGCCGGGAACGCCTGCGAGACCAGCGTCGACTTCAGATGCCGGAACGGCATGTTGATGATCAAGCCTTCGATCTCGCCGCGATGCACAGCCTCTAGGTGCTCGCAGATCGCGTCGATGTGCCAGTTCGGATAGAACTGCCGCGCCGGCAGCAGCACCGGCCATGCGAAGTGCTCGAAGAAGTAGCGGAAGCTCTTCTGGGCGCGCGCTGCGCGAACGGTCGCGTACAGCGGGATCACGACACCGTCACGAGCCCGCGGTGCTTGCACTCATCGAGCGCAGCGTCAGCCGGCCCGTCGATCCAATGACGCTCGACCCACGCGGCGTCGACGATCTCGTCGCTTCCCTCCTCGCGCGGTCGTCCCGCCAGATGCTTCATCGCCTCGCACACGGGGCAGTGATCGCCCGTCATCAGGTACAAGCCGCCGAGTTCGATCGCACGGCTCGAAATCATCCAATGACACGACATCAGCGGATCGTACGGCGCGATGCTCTCGCGACCGTCGATGTACGCTTGCAGGTCTTCCTTCATCGCCGCATGCGCTTCTTCGCTGCTGCCAGCGACAAGATGCGAGATGCCTCGCGTCTCGATCGCAGCGCGCAGCATCCGCCAGTGCTTGTCGCAGAACTTCATACCGTGACCCTCACATGCAGATGCAGATCGTGCAGCCCCCCGCTGTCGGTCTCGCCGAACGCGGAGACTGCGAAGCCGTGATCCCAGTCGTCCATCGCAGCACTTGCCGCACGTATCAACGACTCGACGGCTCGATCGGGAAGCATCGAGCCGCGTGCTCGAACTTCGAGATCAAGTAGCGTCTGTGAGCGGTCCAGCCCGCTCGCCTTCAGATGCCACCGCATTCTTGTGCTCCCCGCTCGCGCTCGTGGCTGGCGCGCTTGGGGTCGCATCGTAGCCGAGCATGGCACGCCGCGACAAGCGTTCGAGCACTTCGAGTTCTTCGACGCTGCACATCGCGACCAGTTGCTCGCGTGTGAGCGCTTGCGATGCACCGGGCGTGGAGATGCCGTGGCCCTCCGTGATCATGCCGATCGCGGCGGCCACGGCTCGCAGCGCGGCGTCCTGATCGCGCATCTTCACTTCGATGCCCGCCGCTGTGGGCTTGATGCCGGCGATCAGGCGCCGCGCAGCCGGCGAGACACGTCGCATGTCGGCGATCTCGGCGATCTCTTCGCCACGGCCCTCACAGTGTGGGCAGTCGGGGTGCGGATCGAGCCGCCAGTCGTACCAGCGTCCGTCGCTTGGGTAGTCGGGCAGCTTGGGTTGCAAACCACGAAGGCCGGCTGGCGTGTTGTGCCAACGTTCAAGCTCGTGCGCTGCACGTGCGAGATCGGCTGCGTATTCCCACTCGCCCTTCCACTGGTACGCGAAGTTGACGCCGTAGCAGTGACGACACGCCTTCCTTGTCACGCGTGTCAACTCGCTGGGATCGGCCGTTGCGAGCGTCCACATCTCGTGCAGCACCGCCGCAGGCTCAGCCATCACTCGCGCGACGTGCTGGCGTCGCAGGCGTTCGAGGTACGGCTGGCAACGCGGATCGGTCGGCAGTCGGTTGTGCGCGTTGTAGTCAACGTGCCGCGGGTCACGCTGTGCAATGCCGGCACGCACCGCAGCCCCCCACGTTGAGCCATCCTTGATCCACTCTTCAAGGAAACGCTGCTCTCCGACCGTGATGTTCGGATCGAGCGAGGATGGCACGGTCAGATCGTTCAATCCTTGATCCTCTGCCGCTGCTCGACCATCTTGATCGCAATGTCATAAGCGATGCGCGCGAGCGTCGTTCGCACCGCCGTGACTTCGGCGGGCACAAGGGCGCCGGGGCCGAAGTCCCACACGGCAGGACTGTCCGCGCTCAGCAACGCG
>Ga0335069_10001676_pt1 | contig 35416 bp, 31 predicted proteins | sample Lox_Sample_11_FD_206714 | JGI IMG/M metagenome (GOLD analysis project Ga0335069, IMG submission 206714) | Soil microbial communities from Loxahatchee National Wildlife Refuge, Florida, United States - Lox_Sample_1.1 | ecosystem: Environmental > Terrestrial > Soil > Wetlands | place: USA... | reverse complement strand
CCCGGGCCCTCGCCATTCACGCCGGGTCCATCCTCTGAACTTCGCTCGGCTACGCCTCGCTGCGCGCGCCCGCTCCGCGGTCGCTTGCGAGGTCCGCCGTGACTGCGTCAGCCGCCTTCTCCGCCGAGAGCAGCGCGCCCTCGAGCGAGGGGTGCGCCAGATAGTCGCCGGCGAAGTAGAGGCGCCGCCCGTTCGCGCGCGCGTCGCGCTGCACGCGGTCCCAGCGCTCGAGCTCTCGATAGCGACCGACCTCGAAGAGAGGCGCCGCGTGCCGCACGCGCAGCGTGTGGGCCCGCGCGACGCCGCGCTGCGCCCCCGGCCAGAAGCGTTCGAACGCGGCGAGAAGCTCCTTCTCGATCGCCTCCGACGGAGCGTCGAAGTGCGCCGCGGCGAATCCTTGTGTCGCGCGAAGGGAGAGCAGGCCGCGCCCGTCAGCGACGCGACCGCCCGGCAGACCCGGCTCGAAGAGCGCGGCCGCGAGTGGAGAGGCCTCGGAGCCCGGCACTCGCACGAGGCCGGGGCGCGGCCGCAGCGGCCGCCGCAGCAGCGCCGACACTGTGATCGCGGGCGCGTACGACACCGCGCGCAGCACGTCGCGCTCCGCCGCGCCGAGCAGCGCGTCGGCCACGCGCAGCGCAGCGGGCGCCGGCAGCGCGATCACCACGGCGTCGGCCTCGAGTGCGGGACCCGTCGACGCTTCGACGCGCAGGCCGCCTTCCGCGCACCTCGCGAGCGCGAGCGCCTCGACGCCGAGTGACACCGGAAGGCGCGCCGCCGCACACAGCGCGAGCTCGGAGAGCGGCGCGCGCGTCACTCCCGGTCGCGCGAGCGCGCCGCCCATCAGCTCGAACAGCAGCTGTACACGGCTCGTCTCACGCGCGTCGGCGAGCGAGTGGGCGAGCAGGCCCGGAGCGAGCCAGTGCTCGAGCACGCTCGCACCGAAGTAGAGCCGACAGAAATCTGCGACACTGCGGTCGTCGAAGCGGCCGGCACGCTCCGGCGACGACGGATCGATCTCCGCGCGATAGCGCGCGAGCAGTCGGGGCAGCCGCACGAGTCGCAACGCGTCGCGGAGCTTCACGCCCGGGATGCGGCGCACGTCCGAGAAGCGCGCGACCTCGACATCGTGGAGCCGCCCCGCGCTCGCGACGGAGACGACGAGCGGGCGCAGCGGCAGGAGCTCGTCGCGCAGCCCGACGGCTCCGATCCAGGCGAGCAGCCGGCGATCGTGCGCGCACAGCACCTGCGGCAGCGCCTCGTAGGCGGTGCCCTCCTCGATATGGGCCGCGACGCGGCCGCCCACGCGGTCCGCCGCATCGACGACGCGCACCGAGACGCCGCGGCGCGCGAGCCGCCACGCGACGGCCAGGCCGGCGAGGCCGGCGCCGACGACGATCGCGCTCCGTCGCTGCGCTTCCACGCGGCGACGTTACCCGAGCGGGTCGCGAGCGTCGCGCGACGCGCGCAGCGCTTCGAGTGCGGGCAACACGTCGAGCAGGGTATGGAACGAGTGGTATTCGACGTCGCGGCGCGTTAGCTCGAGCGCGAGCGAGTCCTTCGCGAAGACGACGTCCGCCGCGAGCCCCCCGCAGAGATCCGACACGCGCCCGTTGCCGACGTGCACGAGCGTCGCCTCTGGGTGTAGCGTACGGAACTCACGGATCACGCTGCCCTTGCACGTGCCCGTGCCGCAGCCGCAGCCGGGATCCGGATGACCCGCGCGAATGCGCCAGCGGCCGCGCTCGTAGCGGAGATGATTCGCGGTGTAGGCGAAGCGGACGCCGTGGATCGCCTGGAGCCGATTGAGGTTCCAGTCGAAGCCGTCGGAGACGATGCGGAACGGCACCTCGTTCGCCCGGCACCAGTCGAGCAGGTCGCGCGCTCCCGGGTCGAGCTCCACCTCGTGGCTGAGGAACTCTTCGAGCGCGCTCTCCGGGAGCTCGAGGCGGTCGAGAATCTCGAGGTTGTAGTCCCAGGCGGTGATCTCGCCGCGCTCGTAGCGGGCCCACACGAGCGGGCGACGCGCGCCGCCGTGGCGCGCAGCGATCGTCGAGCCGACGTCCTGCACGCTGAAGGTGCCGTCGAAGTCGCAGAAGACCGCGAGCCGACACGGACTCGCGACGCGCAACACGCATCCGGAGCGCGGCGGGAGCCGGGCGCGACCGTCTCGCACGGCCAGCTCGCCGGCGCCCGCGAGCGCGGCCAGGCTGCCGCCGTCCACCGCCACCTCGCGTGCAGCGTCGCTCGCGTTCAGCAGCGCGTCGATCGCGTCGCCGCCGTCGGTCGCCAGCACCCGGCCGGGGATCTCGTCGGCGAGGATCCCGGGTACGCGCGCGACACCCGGAAGCGACGCCGTGTCGACCGCGTGGGCGATCCGCAGCGCGCCGGCCAGCAGCGAGCGCTCGGCGTCCCCGAATCGCGAGGGATCGTCCGAGAAGACGGCGAGGCCGCCCGTCGTCGCGACGACCGACACGAGCGCCGAGCGCTCGTCGTCGGAGAGGCGCGTGTCGCGCGCCCGCACCAGCAGGCAGTCCGGGTCGTTCGACCAGAGTCGGCGGTGCATCCAGCTCCGCGCCAGCGCGCTGCGCAGCGCGCTGCGCGTGGAGGGCAGCGTCTCCTCGATGCCCGGGACGCGGAGCGTCGGCGCGGGCAGCCAGTGCGGCGCGACGTCCGGGCCGATGCGCATCGCATCCACCACGCCGACGGCGGCTCCCTGCGGACAGCCGCACCCGAGCAGGAACGACTCGTCGCCCGCGCCGACGCGGATCGCCTCGAGGCCGCGGCGCAGTCTCGCCGCGCGCCCCAGCGTCGGGTCGGACGACGAGCCCGGGAGCGCGAGCGCGTACAGGAAGTCGAGCTTCAGGTACTGGAAGCCCATCGCCACCAGTGCGGCGAAGAGCTCTTCGAGGTGGGCGATCACGTCGGGGCGGCTCGCGTCGAGCACGTAGACGGAGGCGTCCGCGCTCCAGGCCGGATGCAGCAGCCCTCGCATCAGCTCGCCCGATCCATCCGGGGCGCGCAGCCACCAGTCCGGATGCTTGGCGAAGAGGTCGCTCTCGCGAACGGCGCAGAAGGGCGCCGTCCACAGGCCCGGCGCGAAGCCGGCCGCGCGGATCGCCTCGGCGAGCGCCGGCAGGCCGCGCGGGAACTTCGCGTTCGCGACGAGCCAGTCGCCGACCGCGCGCTGATAGCCGTCGTCGAGCTGCACGATCTCGATCGGGAGCTCGCTCCGCGCGGCGATCAGCGCGTCGAGCGCGCGCAACACGTCGTCCTCGCAGACGTCGTGGAAGGTGTAGTACCAGCTACACCAGCCCGCGACGAAGGGCCGGCTCACTCGCGCGCGCGCGCCCCGCCCGTAGTCCTCGGCATAGGCTTCGAGCAGCGCGCTCGCGTCGTCGCCGAGCGACACGCGCAGCGGCTCGAGCTCGATCTCGGCGCCGGGAGCGAGCTCCGCGTCGACCCGCCATTCCACCTCGATCCGGATCGCTTCGCCGTCGCGCTTCGCGTAGAGCAAGGCGAAGGAGCGCCCCTGCTCCTCGACACCGACGCAGCAGACGGGTCCGAGCGCGCCGCCGACCGCGGTCACGAGATGCGACTCGTGCCAGCCGGCTCGATCCGCGGGCAAGGCGCCGGTCGCGTGGTGGAGTCCGCGCAGCCACGGACCGGACGGGAACACCGGCTCGCCCTGGGCGTCGAGCTGTCGGGATCCGGTGTAGGACCAGGACTGCCAGCCGTGCTTCAGGAAGCGCGCGACCGCGAGCGCGTGCCCGCTCCACACGAGCCCGAGCAGCGCGGACTCGAGCTGCACCGGGCGCTGCGAGTCGTTGCGGACGCGCACGCGCGCGCGCGCGACGTCGCCATGCGACTGCCACGCGACGTCGAGCGACAGCGGACCGATCGGAGTGCGTCCGACGCGGAACGGCGCGCGCGCGGCCGGCGGATCCACGCCTCTGGTAGGCTCGCCCGCGCGGAGCCCGAGCGCGGTCGCCGCGACGCGGCCCGCACCGGGGCGGGCGATCGCGGCGTCGGCACCGGGCATGCGCGCGGAGTATACCGGCGGATGCAGTCGCAGCGCGGCGCGTTCCGCGCCCGTCTTCGCGATCGAGCGACGCTCGTGCTCGACGGCGCAACCGGCACCGAGCTCGAGCGGCGCGGCGTGCCGAGCTCGCTGCCGCTCTGGTCCGCGCCCGCGCTGCTCGAGCATCCCGACGTGGTCGCGCGCATCCACTCCGAGTACGTGGACGCGGGTGTGGAGGTCCTCACGGCCAACACCTTCCGCACGCAGCGACGCACGCTCGCGCGCGGCGGACTCGGCGAGCGCGCGGAGGAGCTGACGCGGCTCGCGGTCCTGCTCGCGCGACGCGGCGCGGGTTCAGGTCGCGAGCGCATGTTCGTCGTCGGGTCCGCGCCGCCTCTCGAGGACTGCTATCGGCCGGACCTCGTGCCGGAGCCGCTCGCGCTCGCGCGCGAGCACGACGAGCACGCGAAAAACCTGGCGCGCGCGGGTGTCGACGCGATCCTGGTCGAGACGATGAACAGCGTGCGCGAGGCGGTCGCGGCGACGCGCGCGGCTCGCGCGCAACAGCTCCCCGTGCTGGCGAGCTTCGTGTGCTGGGACGGCGCGCGACTCCTCTCCGGAGAGCCGCTCGAGACCGCGGCGCTCGCGGTTCGAGACGAAGGAGCCGACGCCGTGCTCGTGAACTGCCTGCCGCCGAGCAACGTGCACGCGTGTCTGCCCTGGCTCGCGCGAAGCGGCCTTCCTTTCGGCGCCTACGCGAATCTCGGCGAACCGAACGACGAGACGGGCTTCACGCGCAGCGAGGACTGCACGCCCGAGGTGTTCGCGGGTCATGCGGCGAGCTGGGTCGACGCGGGCGCGCGGCTCGTCGGCGGCTGTTGTGGCACCACACCCGACCATCTGCGCGCCGTCGCGCGGCGACTGCGAGGCCGAGTCGCGTCCGCGGAGTGACGCGAATTGTGTCACCGCGATCGGTCGGGCTGCCGATCGCCTGCCGCCTCGTCGCGGGGCCGTTGCCGGCCGTGTCGGGCCCGCGGCGCGCAGATTGCTCCGCGGATCCGGGAGCTTCGCCCGCACCGTCGCATGCGCAGACGCGCTCCATGGCATGCGGCTTGCTCCTGTGATCGGCGTCTCTCCGATTTCAGGTTCCTGAGGCCCGGGCCGGCTGCCCCTCCCCTCGCGGAGACGCGAGGAGCCGGTCCGGGCCGTTTCGTTTGACTCCGCTTGGCTGTCGCCAAGCTGCGCGCGCCTCCGGCGCTTGCGGCGCGCTTCGCGCGCCATATTTCCAAAGCTCCGGGAGCGGGAGGGCGAACGAGCGCTTTACGAGATCTCGTTGAGACGGAGCTCGCTGCGCGCGATGCCTGCGAGATAGACGGAGCCGGTCACGCACATCGCGTCGGTGTCGGCGCAGCGAGCGCGCGCGCTCCGCACGGCGACGCGCGGATCCTCCTCCACGAGCGCGGGCAGATCGGGCGCGAGGCGCGATGCGAGCGACGCGAGCGCTTCGGGTGCCATCGAGCGAACCGGCTCGGCGCGCGTGAGGACGAGCGAGCTCGCCAGCGGAAGCAGCGGCGCGAGGATCGCGGCGACGTCCTTGCCCTCGGAGATCGAGAGCACGAGCCGGAGCGGGCGCGCGAGCCGCTCGAGCACGGACGCGAGCGCCTGAGCGGAATCCGCCGTGTGGGCGGCATCGACGAGGATCAAGGGACGGCGGCGCACCACTTCGATGCGTCCGGGGAGCTCGACGCTCGCCAGGGACGAACGCGCGAGCTCGGCGAGCGCTGGCGCCGGCACTGCGTCGCCGAGCAGTCGCCTCGCGCAGGCCAGCGCGAGCGCGGCGTTGTGGACGCTCGGAGCGCCTAGCAAGGGCAGCCGCGTCGCCGTCTCGAGCGCGCCGTCCCGGAGGCGGATGCGCGAGCCCTCGAGGTCGCCGTCGAGGAGCTCGCCCTCGAAGTCGCGACCGAAGCGCGCGATCGGCGCGCCGACTTCCGCCGCGCGCCGCTCCACCACCTCGAGCGCCTCGTCCGGAAGACGCCCGACGACGGCCGGGATGCCGCGCTTCAGGATGCCCGCCTTCTCGGCCGCGATCGCGGCCAGGCTGTTCCCGAGCCGGTCCGTGTGCTCGAGCTCGATGCTCGTGATGCAGGTGACGGCGGGCTCGCAGGCGTTGGTGGAGTCGAGGCGACCGCCGAGCCCGACCTCCAGCACGGCGCACTCCACGCGGGCCTCGGCGAAGAGCGCGAGGGCGGCCGCGGTGATGGCGTCGAAGAACGTGGGCGCAGTGCGCGCGTCGCCGGCGCAGAGCGCCTCGACGTGCGGCCTCACCTGATCGACCGCGGCGGCGAGCCTCGAGCCGTCGATCTCGACACCGTCGACGCGAAAGCGCTCGGTCCAGCGTTCGAGGTGCGGAGACGTGTAGGTGCCGACACGCCGCCCCGCGCCGCGCAGGATGGCCTCGGTCAAGAGCGCCGTGCTGCCCTTGCCCTTCGATCCGGCCACGTGCACGACCGGTAGCGCGCGCTCCGGATTTCCGAGCCGCGCGAGCAGGGCGCGGATCGGATCGAGGGAGAAGCGCTGGTATGGCCAGTCGGGCCGGCGCTCGACGTCGATCAACCCGCGCAGCCACGCAGTCGCCTGCTCGAGGCTCTGGAGCCCAGCGTTCGCGGCCGCGCGCGACACGACACCCCCGAAACGAGACGAGGCGGCCGGAGCCGCCTCGCGTTGGACCGGATCGTCGGATCCGGCTACTGCACCATGTAGCGCTTCCACTGGCGGTATTCCTTCACCGCCGTGCTCGTCGTGCCCGCCGCGGGGAAGTAGAACTTCACCGCGTGACCGCACTCGACGCAGATCTTGTAGCAGAACTTGAAGCCGTCGATCTCGCGCACGTTCCCGACCATCTCGCGATTCTCGTCGCGACAGCACTCGGACGGGCTGACGGGCGACACGATGCGCTTCGGGTAGTCGTTGCGCGGCTTCTCGTCGTCGCTGTACTTGATGATGTTCCGCACGATGCGGTTCGCCTTGGCTTCGGAATTCTGCTTGCGGATGTTGCTGCCGATGCGTCTCAACGGATCTTCCTCACGAGTGATCGCCCGCGCGGCGAGATTCGAGCTCGCCGAGCAGGGCTGTGAAATCGCGATAGGCATGCTCGCAGGGAGCGCCGTCGGCGAAGCGGAGCTCGCTCTCGCCGTCCGATGCGACACGGATCAGCGTCGAGCTGCGCGTGCCGTACGGCCCTGCGTGTACGCAGGCGGAATCGATCGCGGCGTCGCCCGTGTGGTCGCGGCAGATCTCGGCGAGACCGTCGAGCGCAAGCCAAGGCGCGTCGCTCGCGACCCGGCGCGCGGCCGAGTGCACCCGCTCGAGTTTCGCGTTGCCCCGATCCTCGGGAGGGCCGTTCCCGACCACGTGGACGCCCGGCTCGAGCTCGATGCGGCGGGCCTTGCCGTCGTAGCTCACGAGGTGCGCGGAGCGCGCATCGGCGACCAGCAGATTGAAGGGGTTGTAGGCGTCGATCGGCAGCCCCTCGAGCTCGTCCGCGGCGTCCACCGCGCGCAGCGCGCGCAGCGCGTCGAGGACCAGCAGGCCCCGCGAGCGGCGGCTCGGATCCGGCTCGAGGCATCGCCGATTGGTCACGGCCGCGAAGACCCCATGCGAGTTCAATCCGAGCCAGGTGCCGCCCGCACGCAGGTCGCGGGGTGCCAGAATCCGCCCTTCCTCGGTCTCCCAGATCACCGGGCCCTCGGCCGGCCGCTCGAAGAACTCGTCTCGATTGGCCGCGATCAACAGAGGCGCCCCGACGACGCAGCGATGCAGGGCGATCAGGGTGCACATCCGGAGGTCTCGTGCCCGCCGGGCATACGGCGCGCCCGCTCGTGCTAGGCGCCCTCGGCCCCGGTCTGGCCTGAAACAGACCGGCAGGTTAGGCGACGGGCCGCCGGAACGCTACCGGAGCCCCCATCCCGGACGCCGCCCGGGCGCCCGATCGGCGCGATGGGCAGCCGATCCCGCTCCAGCTAGCCCCCGACCAGCCGCAGAGAGGGGGCTTCGGCCCTGGACTCGGCTTCGGACTCAGCTCCGCTCTCCCCCGCCCAGCCCTGCGCGACGCGGGCCCGTTCGGCGCGTCGTCTCGCGGCCGTGCGATCCATGTGGAGTCCGTAGCGCTGGAACACGGACTGGAGCTGCTCGAAGTTCTGTTCGACCGTGGTCCGAACGGACTGGAAGCCGTGCTCCACCGCTTCCGCGCGCTTCCAGAAGGCGAGCGGGTTGGTGGCGAAGTAGTTGGCGTCGCGCTCGCGCGGCTCGAGCAGGACGATGTCGCCCTGGAAGCGATCATCGCTCAGATAGCGCTGGATCCCAAGCTTCAGCCGCGAGTGGAGCAGCGTGCGGAACACCTGGTTGACGACGACCTTCAGCCCTCGATCGGCGAGGTAACGGCCGTCCGCGAAGTACTCGTGACGCCCGCCCTCGTCGTCCACGCGGTTCAGGAAGGGCCGGAACGGGTTGTAACAGATGATGAGGTCCGCTCCCTTCTCGATCGCGACGTCGATGTTGGCGGTATGCCGCACGCCGCCGTCGACGTAGTCGACGCCGTTGATGCGCGCCGGCTTGTAGAAGATCGGGAGCGCCGTCGACGCCTGCACCGCCTGCGAGATGGTCAGCTCGCAGTTCTCGTCGGCGCCGAAGATCACACGCTCCGCGGTGTCGAGATCGCAGGCGGTGATGTAGAGGCGCGAGCGGCGCTTTCGCTCGAACGCGCGGAAGTCGTTCGGCATCTTGATCTTCTCGAGGCTGCGGCGCAGCCAGCGCTCGAGGCTCGCATTGTCGAAGAACCCGCTCGGGATGTGGTTCGTGAGCGCCGGGATCTCGCGCTTGGGCGACACATGATCGAGGAACGCCATCGCGAGCGCCTCGAAGCGCGTGTAGGAGGGGCTGCGCACGAACTCGCGCGCCGTGGGACCGACCGCATCGGGCAGACCCGGGAGTCCGCGCGCGAAGTCGGACGCGATGCTCGGCATGTAGGTCAGGAGGTCGTAGGCGAACTTGGCGGGTCGGTTCACGAACTCGCCCCAGTTCGGGTGATAGAAATCGAACGGGCGGAGCTGATCGAGACGCGTGCTCGTCCCGTCGAGCACCTTGATCATCTCGTCGGGCGTGATGCCCGCGGCGAGCGATGCACCGAGGATCGCGCCGGCCGACAGGCCCACGTAGATGTCCATGTCGGTGACCTTGCGCTCGACGAAGAAGTCGTTCAGCGCCTTGAGTCCGCCGACCTTGAACGCGCCGCCCGAAACGGCTCCGCCCGCGAGAACGAGGGCGATCCTCGGGTTCTTCTTCTGGCTCGAGCCTTCGCTCTTTCGGATCAGCGTGAGTCCCACGCCGCGCTCCACCCCCGTGGTCGGGGTCGGCGCGACCTCCGATCGCATGCCGGTCGGTCCGCTTCGGGCCTTCCTCGTCGTGCATTCGATATCGAGTCGCGCCGATGCACTGCGTTAGCGCAGAACCAGGCGACGGGAAAGCCGGGCGACCCGACGCCGACGCCCCCGACGCGGGGTCGGTTGAAAAACTCATGGGAACGAAGGAAGTTGGAAGGAATGAATGCGGGAGGAATGCGGATCAGGCCCTTCCGCGAGGTGTGCTCGGAGACTCGTCGCGATGCGTCAACCGACGGGGTGAATCGAACACGAATGCGCGAAGAAATCCGCCATCACTGCTATTCTGCTCCGGCCGCCATGTCGAAGCACGCGCTCGCGCTGCTGCTTGGGGTCGTGCTCGCCACCACGCCCCTCGGTGGCTGCGCCTACGGCGGCGGTAGCAGCGCGAAGCCAGGCCCGACTCAGCCGGCCCCGCAGCAGACCAAGACCGATCCCCAGACCAAGACCGATCCGAACGATCCGCAGACGGCGTCGACACAGGATCCGGACGACCCCGACAACGAGGTCATCCCGCCGCCGCCGCCGGCGCCCTCCGGTCCGACGGCGATGGATCGCGTGCAGAGCGCCGCCGAAGGCATGTTCTTAGGCGCGGTGATCGGCATGCAGGCGGGCCTGATCGGCGCCGCCGTCGGCGCGGGCACCATGCTGATCTACTCCGCGATCACCGGCCACGTGCCGCTGAGGGGCGCGTCCGGTCCGGGTCACGGAGGAGGAGGAGGAGGCGGCGGCGGCGGAAGCCGAGGCGGAAACGATCCCGACGGCGACGAGCAGCAGCGCGAGGAGCAGATCGAGCGCGAGATCGACAAGGAGAATCAGCGCGGCGAGGTGCTCGAGGGCCAGATCGAGGAAGAGCTGAAGCGCCAGGAAGAGCTGTTACACCAGATCGACTCGGGCGATTCCGCCGAGGCGAAGACTGGCGACGAGGATCTCTCGAAGCGCGCCGACCCGCGGACCGCGCCGGCCGCGCCCAAGGAGCGCGAGCTGCCGATGGCGATCTTCGAGAAGGAGAAGGTCACCATCCCCGCCGGCACCTGGTCGCCCGATCAGAAGAAGATGGTGGTCACGAAGCGGACGCTCGACGCCGACCGCGACGGCAAGCCCGAGGAGATCCGCTACTACGACGACAAGAACGTGCTGATCCGCCTCGAGCAGGACCAGGACTTCGACGGCGTGATGGATACCTTCACCACCTACACCAAGGGCGCCGTCACCCAGCGGAACCTCGACACGAACGCGGACGGCAAGATCGACGTCTGGGAGACCTATCGCGACGGCCTCATGGTGTCGCGCGAGATCGACCGCGATCACGACGGCGTCAAGGACGCCTTCTACACCTACGAGATGGGCGCGCTCGTGGAGGAGAAGCACGACTCGAACAACGACGGCCACTTCGACCTGATCGTGACCTACCAGAACAAGCTGAAGGTGCACTCGGTCGAGGACACCAACCACGACGGCAAGCCCGACACCTGGACCGACTTCGGAGCCGGCGAGCTCATCACGCGGATCGAGAAGGACACGAACGGCGACGGCAAGCCCGACGTGATCGAGATCTACAACATCGAGTCCGGGAAGTCGGTGCTCGCGCGCCGCGAAGAGGACCGCAACGGCGACGGCATCCCCGACGTCACGTCGATCTACGAGAATGGCAAGCTGGTCAAGCGCGAGATCTCGGACCCGGCGCTGGTACCGCTATAGCTAGGGGCCGGACGGGGCTGCCTGCTGCGGAGCTGCCTTCGGTGGAGCCGCTTGCGGTGGAGCCGCCTGCGGCGACGAGCCCGCGCCGTCCGACCCTCCGGCCTCGATCTCGAGCTCCTTGCGCTGTTGCTCGCGGAAGCGCTGGATGCGCTCGCGCTCGACGAGCAGCATCAGCTGCTTGTTGCGCTCGCGCACGCGCTCGAGCTCGAGCGCGAGCTCGCGCTCGGTCAACCCCGAGGTCTGGAAGTCGAGCTCGAGATCGACGCTGCCGCTCGCTCCGTCGGACGAGAGCGCCGTCACGCGCACCTGGTTCTTGCCCTCGCGCACCGGCACGAAGCCGCTGAACGAGCCGTCCGGCAGCAGGTTCACGTCGTAGGAGACTTCCTTCGTCGTGAGATTCGTGAACACGACGTCGTCGACGTTCGCGAACGACACTCCCTGGAGGAAGCTGACGATGTTCCCCGGGTTCTGAACGGCGAGGTAGTTGCCGAGCGTGATCCGCGCCATCTCGGTCGCGGCGTACGGATTGGTGAGCGCGTTCGGCCCGAGCGCGTACGTGTTGATCGTGATGCCCGCCTTGTGCGCGAGCCTCGCGGCGGTGAGCGCGGCCTCCACGTCGCCGGGATCCGAGACGCTGCCGGCGCCGATCGGGAAGGTCGGGATACCGTCGGTCAGGAACAGCACGACCCGCTTCGCGTCGGCGCGCGGCGTGGAGCGCGCGCCGTTGAGACCGGCGAGCTCGGTGATCGCGAGGCGCACCGCCGCCGCGAAGTTCGTGCCGCCGTACGGACCGCGCGCGAGAATGGCCTGCAGGCGGCGGCGAGCGACGACGAAATCGGTGGTGAGCGGAACCTCGAGCCAGGCATCCTGCTGGTCGTAGCTCTTCCGCATCCCCTGATCGTTCATCTCGCCGGAGAACGTGATGACGCCGGCGCGGATCCGGCCGCCCGGCTCGAGACTGGAGATCAAGGTGTCGGCCGCCTTGACCTCGGCCGCGAGGATCGAGTCGCCCGGATCGGTCGAGACCGTGTTCTCGGGATAGGTGCCGGCCGGCATCAGCTCGAACTGAGGATTGACGCCGACGATCCCGTTGCCGTCGACGTCCACGCCACTCGCGACCTTCGTCGACCCCGAGATGTCGATCACGATCATCACGTCGAAGAGCGCGGGCCGTTCACCCGCCGCAACCGCCGTGCCCTTGATCGGGGCCTGATGGACCTTGTTCTGCACGACATCGCCCTGCTTCGGCGTCTCGATCAGGATGCGGACGGGATCGCTGGCCTGCGCGGCGCACGGCGCGGCCGGGGCGGTGAAGAGCGCGGCCACGAGCGACACCCGGACGAGGTCGGAGGCACTCATGGATGGGCCGTTCCAGTCTCGGCGGGGGGTGCGGAGGGCGGCTCCGCCGGTCCGACCGGGGTTGGGCTCGCGTCCTCGGTCGCGGCGGCGAGCGGCGTCTTCGAGAATCGGTCGATCTTCGCGAGGCGTCTCCCGATGGTGTCGATCGTGTCGAGCGCCACGGTGCCGACCGCCTCGAGGCTCTGCGGCGCACAGGCGTGTCCGTCCGACGGAAGTCCGCCCACCGCGCTCAGCACCACCACGGAGCGCACCCCGGCGTTGCGGAACGCCAGGTGGCTCGCCTCGACGGTCTCGTACTCCTGATTCCGCGGGAAGACCTGGAGCCATCCGGCGCGCGCGCCGGTGTTGAAGAAGTCCTCGCGGTAGACGCGATGCGAGCCGAGATCGCGCGCGACGCGCAGATCTTTCCGGCAGACCCGGTCGAATGCGACGAGCAGCCGCACCCTCGAGATCTCCCCGTTCTCGGACATGCGAGTCGCAAGCGACTCGCTGCCGCCGAACTCCGGCTGGACGCCGTTCTCATCGGCCCACGGCAGGACGTCGCCTTCGAGCCACACGAAGCGCGTGGTGTAGGGCAGCGATCGGGTCGAGAGGAAGCGCGCGAGTTCGAGCAGCAGCGCGGCCCCCGACAGATCCTCTTCGAGCGCGGGTCCGGACAGCGTGGCGCGCGCTTCGTCGAGCCGCGCGACGAGGACGAAGAGGTCGGGCGACGCCCCGTGCGCGGTCGCGACGAGATGCTTCCAGGTCCTCGCCTCCGCGACGCCCGCTCCTGCACCCTGGACTCCCGGCGTCTCCACCGTCTGGACGGAGAGGGCGGTCGAGGCGAGCTGTGAGGCGACGTAGCTCCGCAAGGCGTCGTTCGATGTCTGGCTCGCGAGCGCCGCGGCATCCGCCGAAACCCTCGTCGCGGAGAACACCCCGAGCGGCGGCGGCGCAGTGTCGCTCGACGCAGTCTCCGAAGCGGTCTTCGGCGATTCGCACGCGAGGGCGCCGACCACGACCAGGAGCAGGAATCGCCCCCAAGGGAACGACCGGTCCACTTCGATCTCTCCCGCCCCTCGCTAACGAGGCGCACCATACTAATGCTACTGCTCTTGGACGCCGGATCGCGCCTCGAGCGCACAAAGTCGATCCCGCGGGGGAAGTGACACGGGGGCCACTCTCCCGCCCACTTCATTCGCAGAGGCCCCTCTCTGGCGGGGCTTTTCAAGAGTGGAAGGCAGGGCCCTGCCTCGGCGGGGTCCTGCCTTCTTCCCTCTCTCGCATCGCTCTGCGCCCCGAACCCGGTCCCGCTCCGGACATCCGCTGTCGCGAGTCGTCTCGGCTTCACTGCTCGGTGTCGACGGGGTGGCTGTCGAGGTCGAGGTGCGGATCAGCTCGCAGCTGCCCCGCATCGACATCGTCGGTCTGCCGGCCGCGGCGGTCCGCGAGAGCGCGGCCCGCGTGCGCGCCGCGATCGCCGCCGTCGGACAGCGCTTCCCGGAGCGCCGCGTCACCGTGAATCTCGCGCCTGCCGATCTGCGCAAGACCGGCGCGGGGCTCGACCTCGCGATCGCGGTGGGCGTGCTCGTCGAGAGCGGCGCTATCGAAGCCGACTCCGTCACACACACCGCCTTCGTCGGCGAGCTGGCGCTCGACGGTCGGCTCCGCCCGCTGCGCGGCGCGCTCGCCCTCGCGCTCGCCGCCCGCGAGAGCGGTTGCGCGCGACTCGTGACACCGGAAGAAGGCGCCGCCGAGGCCGCGCTCGCGCCGGGTCTCGACGTGCGCGCGGCGCCCGACCTCGGTGCGGTGGCGCGCCATCTGCTCGGCGCGGAGTCGCTGCCGCGCGCCGAGCCGAAGCCGGCGCTCGCTCCCACCCGCTCCGATCGGGACCTCGCCGACGTCCGCGGTCAGGAGACCGCCAAGCGCGCACTCGAGATCACGGCCGCGGGCGGACACGCGCTTCTGCTCCGGGGTCCGCCGGGATCCGGCAAGACGATGCTCGCGACGCGGCTGCCGGGGCTGCTGCCGGAGCTCGCCGCGGACGAGTCCCTCGAGGTCACGCGCATCCACGGAGTCGCCGGATCGCTGCGCGGCGCGCTCGCGCCGGAGCGGCCATTCCGCGCGCCGCATCACACGGCCAGCACGGCCGGTCTGCTCGGCGGCGGAAATCCGCCGCGGCCCGGTGAGGTCTCGCTCGCGCACCGAGGCGTGCTCTTCCTCGACGAGCTCCCGGAGTTCGAGCGGCGAGCGCTCGAGTCGCTCCGCCAGGTGCTGGAGGAGCGCCGGGTCGTGGTCGCGCGCGCCGGCGTCACCTGCGCGTTTCCCGCCGACTTCCAGCTCGTTGCGGCGATGAACCCGTGCCCGTGCGGTTGGCGCGGCGCGCCGCTGCGCGACTGTCGTTGCGACGACGCCGCCGTCGCGCGCTACGCGGCGCGCATCTCGGGGCCACTGCTCGACCGGATCGATCTGCACGTGTCGCTGCTCCCGGTCGCGTGGCACGAGCTCGACACGCCACCCGCCGGCGCGCTCGCGACCCCGGCCACACGCGAGCGTGTGCGGCTCGCGCAAGCGAGGCAGCTCACGCGCAGCGGTCGCACGAATGCCAGGCTCCTCGACGCGGAGCTCGAGCGGGTCGCGACCTCGACGCCGGACGCCTCCCGGCTCCTCGGTCGCGCGTTCGAACGACTCGGCCTGTCCGCGCGAGCCGCGCGTCGCGCTCTGCGGGTCGCGCGCACGATCGCGGACCTCGAGGGAACCCCGCAAATCGAGGCGCCGGCGATGGCCGAAGCGCTCGGATTTCGCGCCGACTCGAACGTCGACGGAGCGCGTTGAGCCGGCGCCGGGAAGACCGTCCAAAACCCGACACGTCGTGATCGATTCTCGTCACTCGCGCCGGCAATCCCCCGGCACCCAGGGGGAACCTGGCCGGCAACTATCTCGCTCAACCAGCCGAATTGCTGAACTCCTCACGCGCCGCAGAGGACGTCCGGATCGGCTCTCGAGCGGCTGGCACGTCCGATGCTTCTCACATCGAGGTGACGAGGGGTGCTCGATGGGTGCAGCGCGGGCCGTTTCCATTCAATTCATCGTCGAGGAGACGCGCATGACGACTCTCCTGGAGCTGGTGCGCGCGATCTCCGAGGTGACCGAGGACGAGCACGAGGTGATCGCGACCGTGCTCCACATGCTCGAGACCGGACAAGCTCGCCTCTGCGGCAACTTCCGCGGCTCGAGCGTCGAGGATTTCCGGTAGCGGGCGCTCGTAGACCCCGCAGTCGAGTGCGAGCCGGGTCCGGACCTCTGATCTTCGCTCGCCTGCGGCGCTTGCAGTTGCGCGCCCCCGGCGCGTGTGGAACACATCGACCCCACGCCGGACGCGCGACCGCCGCGCGCCGCGAAGAATCGGTGGGGGTGATGCATGGCGGAGCCGGGGACGCCCGCCCAGCTCGAGCTGGTCGCGAGCCCGGTGGCCTCGCGGCGCGAGGGCGCCGAAGCGGGGCCGAAGCGCCGGAAGGACGCGATGAGGCGCGCGCGAGACGAGGGCCAACCGGCATCGAAGCCAGCCCCGAAGCGCGGCTCGACCGCGGCGAAGGCGAAGGCGCCGCGCAGCTCGCGCCGTGGCGCGCGGGAGCGCGAGCGCGCGACCGCCGCCGAGCTCGCGAAGAAGCAGCGCGACATCTCCGTCTCGGAGTTCTTCGCCAAGAACCGACACCTGCTCGGCTTCGACAATCCCTCGAAGGCGATCCTGACGACGGTGAAGGAGGGCGTCGACAACGCCCTCGACGCGTGCGAGGAGGCGGGCATCTTGCCGGACATCCGCGTCGAGATCCGGCAGCTCGCCGAGACCCGCTTCCGCATCGCGATCGAGGACAACGGGCCCGGCATCGTCGCCAGCCAGGTGCCGAAGGTGTTCGGGCGCCTGCTCTACGGTTCGAAGTTCCACCGATTGCGCCAGAGCCGCGGCCAGCAGGGCATCGGCATCAGCGCGGCCGGCATGTACGGCCTGCTCACCACCGGCAAGCCCGTCGAGATCGTGTCGCGCACCGGCGCGAAGAGTCGCGCCAAACACGTGCAGCTCGTGATCGACACGCGCAGCAACGAGCCGAAGGTGAAACACGAGGCCGACATCGACTGGCACCGCGACCACGGCACGCGCGTCGAGATCGAGCTCGAGGGCAACTACCGAGGCGGCCAGCACTCCGTCGACAGCTACATCCGCCAGATCTCGCTCGCGAACCCGCACGCGCAGATCACCTACGTGCCGCCGAAAGCGGAGGAGCACGGCGCCGAGCACGTGTTCCCGCGCGTCAGCGAGGAGCTGCCGCCCGAGACCTCCGAGATCCGGCCGCATCCCTACGGCGTCGAGCTCGGCGTGCTGATGCAGATGTTCCGCGACACGACCGCGAGAAACCTGCGCGGCTGTCTGGTGAGCGACTTCTCTCGCGTGTCGGGGCGCACGGCCGACGAGATCTGCGAGAAGGCGGGGGTCGCGCCGACGCGGCGCCCGTCCGAGATCACGCGCGAAGAGGCGGATGCGGTCCACCGCGCGATCCAGGCGACGAAGATCATGGCGCCTCCGACCGACTGCATCGCGCCGATCGGCGAGGCGCTGATCGAGCGCGCGCTGGCCACGGAAGTGAAGACCGACTTCCACGCCGCCATCACGCGACGCCCGAACGTGTACCGCGGCAACCCGTTCCTGATCGAGGTCGGGCTCGCCTACGGCGGCGAACTGCCGGCCGAGGAGTCGATCACGCTCTACCGCTACGCGAACCGCGTACCGCTCCAGTACCAGCAGGGCGCCTGCGCCATCACCAGGGCCGTGATGCAGACGGACTGGAAGGCCTATCAGATGCAGCAGCCAAAGGGCGCCCTGCCGCTCGGCCCGATGCTGCTGATGGTCCACATCGCGAGCGTGTGGGTGCCCTTCACCTCCGAGAGCAAGGACGCGATCGCGCACTACCCGGAGATCGTGAAGGAGATCCGGCTCGGCCTGCAGGAGTGCGGACGCCGCGTGGCCATGTACATCCGCAAGCGCCGGCGCGAGGCCGACGAGGCCAAGAAGCGCTCCTACATCGAGAAGTACATCCCGCAGGTCGCGATCGGCCTGCAGCAGATCCTCGAGCTCTCCGACGTGCAGCGCGACGACGTGGTGCGCAAGCTCGGAAGCGTGCTCGAGCGCAGCCGGAAGGCGTGAGCATGGCGGCGAAGAAGAAATCGGCGCGCAAGAAGGCGTCCGGCGCGGCGCGTGGCGGCGAGAAGTCGCATGCCAACGCGGTGGCCGAGCGCATCAAGCAGAGCGACGCGGTCGTGCTCGAGCAGATCCGCGACGCCGCCACCGGCGTGCACCAGGAGATCCTGAAGCAGCACAAGCCCGATCTCGCCTTCCCCGTGCGATCCCTGAAGAACGTCACCTACTCGACCGGGAAGGGCTACTTCGAGATCGGGCGCTCGAAGAAGGTGCGGACGCTCACGGTCAACACCGTGAAGAGCTTCGCACAGACGCTGCGCATGATGGGGCTCTCGAAGGAGCTCGTCCGAGGCAACGACTTCGCCACCAAGCGAGACGCCTACTACCAGAGCAAGAACTGGGAGGAGGCGCGCTTCGACGATCAGGTCGAGTCCGACGCTGTGATGGACGACATCGAGGCGCTCTTCTCTGTGCGCGGCACCTCGCGCGAGCAGCTCCGCTTCATCCCCGACGAGCACGGCGGCGCGGTGGCGGGCCGGCTCGTGGTGCTCGATCCCGACCGCGAGACCGGCGTGATCGAGCGGATCGACTGCACGCGCTTCGGCTCGGGCGCGTACTCGATCCCGTCGAGCGTCGAGCAGCTCTCCTTCGAGACCGACGCGAAGTTCGTGCTCGCGATCGAGACGGGCGGCGTGTTCCAGCGCCTGCAGAGCCACAAGTTCTGGCAGACCGCGAATTGCATCCTGGTGTCGCTGGCCGGCGTCCCGACCCGCGCGACGCGCCGCTTCATCCGCAAGCTCTCCGACGAGTGCAAGCTGCCGGTCTACGCCTTCGTCGACTGCGATCCCTACGGCATCTCGAACATCTACCGGACTCTGAAGGTCGGCTCCGGCAACGCCGCGCACCTGTCGCAGTTCTTCTGCGTCCCGCAGGCCCGCTATCTCGGCGTGACGCCGCAGGACATCGTCGACTACCGCCTGCCGACGCACCCGCTGCAGGACGTCGACGTGAAGCGCGCGCGCGACGCGCTGAAGAACGACCCCTTCTTCAAGGTGCACAAGCCGTGGCAGCTGGCCATCGACCAGCTGCTCAAGATGGGCGTGCGCGCCGAGCAGCAGGCACTCGCGAAGTGGGGGCTCAACTATGTGATCGACGAGTACCTGCCGGCGAAGCTCGCGAACCCCTCGCAGTTCCTGCCGTGAGCGGCGACGCGATGAAGGGCATCCTGCTGGCCGGCGGCTCGGGGACACGCCTCTACCCGATCACGCGCGGGATCTCGAAGCAGCTGATCCCGATCTACGACAAGCCGATGGTCTACTACCCGCTCTCCACCTTGATGCTGACCGGCATCCGGGAAGTGCTGCTGATCTCCACGCCGGACGACCTGCCGTCGTACCGCCGGCTCTTCGGCGACGGCCGCCATCTCGGGATGGACATCCGCTATGCGGAGCAGCCGCGGCCCGAAGGCCTGGCGCAGGCCTTCCGCATCGGGCGCGACTTCGTCGGCGGCCAGCGCGTCGCGCTCGCGCTCGGCGACAACGTCTTCTACGGGCAGGGCTTCACGGAGGTGCTGCTGCGCGCGGCGTCTCGCGAGAAGGGCGCCACCGTGTTCGGCTACTGGGTTCACGACCCCGAGCGCTACGGCGTGGTCGAGTTCGACGCGGCCGGCCGCGCCGTCGGAATCGAGGAGAAGCCCGCGAAGCCGCGCTCACACTATGCGGTGACGGGCCTCTACTTCTACGACAACCGGGTGCTCGAGATCGCCGCGGGGCTCCGGCCCTCGGCGCGGGGCGAGCTCGAGATCACGGACGTGAACCGCGCGTACCTCGAGAGCGGCACGCTGTGCGTGGAGAAGCTCGGGCGCGGCGTCGCCTGGCTCGACACCGGGACCTACGAGTCGCTGCTGCAGGCGTGCAACTTCGTCGAGACGCTGCAGGAGCGGCAGGGACTCCGCATCGCGTGCCTCGAGGAGATCGCCTTCCGCAAGGGCTGGATCTCGCGCGCGGAGCTGCGCGCGCTCGCCGACGGCATGAAGTCGAGCTACGGCAGCTACCTTCGCGCGCTCGCGGAAGGAGAGCTGGCTTGAGCCTGCGCTTCGCGCGCACGGAAATCCCGGGAGTCGTGCTCGTCGAACCAGTCGTGCACCGGGATCCGCGCGGCTTCTTCCTCGAGAGCTGGCACGCGGAGAAGTACCGCGCCGGCGGCGTCGAGGCGGTCTTCGTGCAGGACAATCACTCGCGGTCCTCGCGCGACACGCTGCGCGGACTGCACGCGCAGCATCCGCACGCGCAGGGAAAGCTCGTGCGCGTGATCGCGGGCGAGATCTGGGACGTCGCGGTCGACGTGCGGCGCGGCTCGCCGACCTTCGGCCGCCACATCGCGGCCGTGCTCTCGGCGGACAATCACCGCCAGCTCTGGGTGCCGCCCGGATTCCTGCACGGCTTCGTCGTCACCAGCGACGCGGCGCAGGTCGAGTACAAGTGCACCGAGGTCTACCACCCCGAGGACGAGTTCTGCGTCGCCTGGAACGACCCGGAGCTCGCGATCCCGTGGCCCGTCGCCGCGCCGGTGCTGTCGCCGCGCGACGCCGCCGCGCCGCCGCTCGCGCGCGTGCGCGAACGGCTGGTCGACTTCGCGGGCTAATACTCTTCCTCGACCTCGAAGTCCTCCTCCTGCGTCGCCACGCGCTTGACGCGGAAGGGTGCGCCGCAGTAGGTGCAGAAGACCTCGTCGCCGGGCCGTTCGTCGCCGGCGAACTGGAGGTCCGCGCTGCACACGGAGCAGGAGGGGGTTCCGCTCATCGCGACTCGGATCGGATTCGCGCGCGCGCGGCTTTAATGCGCCGATCGATCCTTCACGCGGAGTCCGGGACTTCGCGCACGCGCAGCGAGGCGCCCGATCGCCTCGCGATCTCTGGCGAGAGCGGGACGAGCAGCTTGCGCTTGCAGCGGCGGCACTTCAGCTCGATGCCGTCGGTCACCACGCGCGCGACCAGACTCCCGCACACGCAGCGGCACGCGGCGGCGGGTTCGGGTCGAGATGAAGCAGTTTTCATCGCTCGATGAAATTGAAAAGCAAATTCATTTTTACACGGTACGCGAGCGCCCGCGTCGCTGTCAACGGGCGCGCGCGCACCAGACCGCGCCCATGCGCGCTATCCGCGCGCGCGCCTCTGGCACTCGGGGCAGTGACCGTAGAGCTCGTGGCGATGTCGCAGCACGCGGAAGCCGTACTGCTTCGCGATCCGTTCCTGGGCGGACTCGATCAGCTCGCACTCGAACTCGACGATCTTCCCGCAGCGCACGCAGACGAGGTGGTCGTGGTGCTCGTGCGCGATCTCGTAGCGCGTGGTGCCATCGAAGTTGTGCTCGTGCGCGAGACCCGCATCGCAAAGGAGCTTCATCGTGCGATACACGGTGGTGTAGCCGATGTGCGGATGGCGTGCGCGCACCTGCTGGTAGAGATCCTCACCGGTGATGTGTCCGCGCGCGGACAGGAAGACCTCGAGGATCGCCTCGCGCTGGCGCGTGTGCTTGAGATTCTTCTCTTCGAGGTAACGAGCGAGCGATCTCTGCTCGACTTCGTGCGCCATGGGCCGACGGTAACCGCCGCCTCCAGCAGGGTCAAACCGACGTCGGACGAGGCGCGTCAGCGCGCGGCGACGGAGCCGCGCGCGGAGAGGCGCACGCGCGCGACGACGGGGAGATGATCCGACGCGCGGCGCGCGGCACGACTCGCGTGCGCGTCGATCGACACGATCGTGACGCCGCGCGCGTAGATCCGATCGAGAGCGAGCACCGGGCTCGCCGCCGGGAACGACGCCGGCCATTCGAAGCTCTCACCGAGCACGAGCTCGCGCTCGAGCGCGCGCGTCGCGCGGCAGTTGCGCCACGCGTTCATGTCACCCATCAGCAAGGTCGGCGTCTCGCGCAGGCGCGGGTGGTCGAGCAGCGAGCGCACCTGGCGATGCCGGATGCGATCCGCGAGCGCGAGGTGCGTCGCCACCACGTCGAGCTCGTGCTGGGCGTGCGCGAGCTGCACCGCGACCGCGACGCGCTTCTCGAGCCGGCTGTAGGTGAGGTCGAGCATCGAGACGCTGGCGATCGGCCAGCGCGAGAGCACGGCGTTGCCGATGTGACCGTCGCGGTGCGCGCGGGTCGTCGCGAACGCGACGTGCAGCCCGAGGGCGTCGGCGAGGCTGACGAGCGGATCCGGACCGCGCGGCGGCCGCAGCACCTCCTGGAGCGCCACGAGATCGGCTTCGAGCTCGGAGATCACGAACGCCGCGCGCGCGGGATCGGGTCGGCTGCGCCCGTTCAGTCCGGTCCAGCGATGCACGTTGTAGGTCGCGACGCGGATCTCGCCGGCGAGCGGCCGTTCGGGGCCGGCGCGCGTCGGAGCGCGCACGAGCGAGAGGTGGGGCGCCGTCGCCTCCACCGCAGGGCGCGCGCCGCGCAGCGATCTCCGACGACGCGGCGTGCGCTCATCGTCTTGCTCCCTCGCTCTCATCCGAGATTCACCCCCGCGCCGAAGATAGCTGGCGCCTCGGCACCTCAGGGGAAAGTCCCACGCGACTCCTCGATCGAGCGGCGCCTCGACTTCGCCTCGTCCGCGACCTCCGGGGACTTGAGCGCAAGCCCCGACCCATGGGGGCCGATACGCTTTCGGCTTCCATGCCGCGCAAGAAGACGACCCCGCTCGGACGCTTGCTCGACTCGCCGCGGGTGCGCGAGGCCGCTCGTGCCCTCGTCGACGCGGTCCAGGAAGAGCTGCGCGAGCGCGAGCTCTCGCGGCCGGCTTACGAGCGCGCGCTTCGCGAGATCGAACGCTCGAGAGGTCGACCTCTCTTCTATCCGGCGCTCGCCGTCGGAAGCGGCCGCGGCGCGCGTGTGCGCCTGGCCGACGGCACCACCGTGCTCGACTTCGCGAGCGGCATCGGCACCTACGGCTTCGGCCACTCCGATCCGGAGCTGCTGGAGACGGCCGTGGTCGCGGCGGCGGGCGACAGCGTCTTCCAGGGACACCTGCTGCCGGGCGTGGAGTACCTCCAGCTCACGCGCGCGCTGCTCCGCCACTCGGGCTCGCGTCTGCGCCACGTGTGGCTCTCGATCTCCGGCGCGATCGCCAACGAGAACGCGCTGAAGCTGATCTTCCAGAAGCACGCGCCGGGGGACCGCATCGCGGTCTTCGAGCGCGGATTCGCGGGCCGCACCGTTGCGCTCGCCGAGCTGACCGACAAGCCGGCCTACCGCCAGGGACTGCCGCTCCACGGCACCGCGCTGCTGGTGCCGTTCTACCGGCCCGACGATCCCGACAGCATCGCGCGTAGCGTCGCTGCGCTCGACGCCCACCTGAAGCGCTATCCGGGCCGCGTCGCGGCGATGCTATTCGAGCTGGTGCAGGGCGAGGGCGGCTTCCACACCGCGCCGCGCGAGTTCTTCGTCGCGCTCATGAGCCGCTGCAAGGCCGCGGGCATCGCGGTCTGGGTCGACGAGGTGCAGACCTTCGCGCGCACCGGCGAGCTCTTCGCCTTCCGCAGCTTCGGCCTCGACGAGTACGTCGACGTCGTCACCGTCGGGAAGACGCTGCAAGGCAGCGCCGCGCTCTTCACGCGCGCCTACAACCCGAAGCCCGGCCTCGTCGCCGGCACCTTCGCCGGCTCCACCGTCGGCATGGCGGTCGGCGCGCGCATCATCGAGCGGCTCGAGCGCGAGGGTTACCTCGGGCCCGAGGGACGCATCGCCGTGCTCGGCAAGCGAGCGGAGCGCCGCTACGAGGCGCTGCGCAAGCGGCTGCCGCGCGCCGTCGGGCCGCGCTCGGGCCTCGGCGCGATGCAGGCCTTCGTGCCCTTCGACGGCTCGGCCTCGCTGGTGGAGGCCGTGCTGCGCACCGCGTTCGAACAGGGACTGCTCGCACATAGCGCCGGCTCGGATCCGATGAAGATCCGCCTGCTGCTGCCGTTCAACACCACGGACGAGGAGCTCGAGGCCGGCTTCACGACCCTGGAGAAGGCGATCCGGCGCGTGGCCGAGGAGCGCGATCTGCCGTGCTGATCCTACGGCCGGTCGACACGGGCGATCTCGATGGGCTGCTCGCGCTCGCCACGAGACTCGACTCGCTCAACCTCCCCGCCGACCGCGACTTCCTCGAAGCGCGCATCCGCAACTCTAAGATCTCCTTCGCGGGCGACCTGCGCGACTGGCGCGAAGGCGTCTACGTGTTCGTGCTCGAGGACAGCGACGCGCGCCGCTGCGTCGGCACGTCGGCGATCGTCGCGAAGAACGGCCGGCCCGGCGCGCCCTACTTCTGGCTGGCCGTCACCACCGAGGAGCGCCGCAGCGCGGAGCTCAACAAGCGCTTCGTGCACAAGAAGCTCCAGCTCCACTCGACGGAGGACGGTCCGACCGAGATCGGCGGCCTCGTGCTCGAGCCCGCCTACCGGCGACACAAGGAGATGTGCGGCAAGGCGCTCTCTACGGTCCGCTTCGCCTACATGTCGCTGCACCCGCATCGCTTCGAGCGCGAGGTGATCGCCGAGATGCTCTCGCCCTTCACCGAGACGGGCGCGAACCTCCTGTGGGAGGCCTTCGGCGCGAAGTTCACGGGGCTTCCCTATCGAGATGCCGACCGTCTGTCCGCGCGCACGAAGCAGTTCATCGCCGACCTGTTCCCGCGCGATCCGGTCTACGCGACGCTGTTCCCGGAGCGGGTGCAGGCGGTGATCGGCAAGACGAACGAGACGGCGGTCGCGGCGCTCCGCATCCTGGAGAAGATCGGCTTCCGCGACCTGCACCAGGTCGATCCCTTCGACGGCGGGCCTTATGTCGGCGCCGCGCGCGACGCGATCACCTGCGTGCGCGATCGCCGCTCGCTCGTGCTGCCGGGCGCCGTGCGCGACGTGGACGCGCCGCCGGCGGCGCGGCTGGCGCTGCTCGCCGCCGAGGGGCGCCTCGGCTTCCGCGCGACCGTCGTCCCGATCGACGAGGAAGGCGCGCCCTTCGTCTCGAAGCAGGCGCGCGACGCGCTCGGCGTCTCGGCGGGCGATCGCGTCAGCGTCACGCCTCTGCCGTGACCGAGGCGCTCGAGAGCCGGAGCCCGGCGGATCCGGACGATCGGATCGGGCGCTTCGCGGTGGCGGGCGAGTCGGAGATCGACGCGGCGGTTGCGAGGGCGCGGGCCGCGCAGCCCGCGTGGCGCGACGCGGGCATCGAGGCGCGTTCGAAGGTGCTGCGCCGCTTCGCGGAGCTCGGGCGCGCGCGCGTCGACGAGCTCGCGCGATTGATCGCACGCGAGGTCGGCAAGGCGCTCTGGGACGCGCGCGCCGAGGCGCAGCTCCTCGCGCCGAAGATCGAGATCACGCTCGACGAGGGCATGCGTCTCGTCGCGGAGCAGCGGCCCGCCGCGGGTCTGCGCGCGACGACGCATCCGCGCGGCGTGCTGGCCGTCTACGGTCCCTTCAACTTCCCGTCGCACCTTCCGCTCGGCCACATCGCGCCGGCGCTCGCGACCGGCAACACCGTCGTGTTCAAGCCGAGCGAGCTCGCGCCCGCGGTCGGCGCGTGGCTGGCGTCGCTCTGGCGCGAGGCGGGCCTCCCCGGCGGCGCGCTCGAGCTCGTGCAGGGCGGTCGCGAGACCGGGAGCGCGCTCGCGCGCCACCCGGGTCTCGACGGCATCCTCTTCACCGGCTCGTACGCGACCGGGCGCGCGCTGCGCGAGGCGACCTTCGATCAGCCCTGGAAGCTCCTCGCGCTCGAAGAAGGCGGCAGCAATCCGATCCTCGTGTGTGCGGACGCGGAGGTCGAGCTCGCCGTCGCGGAGACAGCGCTCTCCGTCGCGGTCACGACTGGACAGCGCTGCTCGTGCGCGCGCCGCCTGTTCGTCGAGCGCGCGGTCTTCGAGCCATTCGCCGAACGGCTCGCCCGTGTGCTCGCGAGCGTCCGCATCGGGCCGCCGCTCGAGCCCGGCGTCTTCATGGGGCCGCTCGTCTCGAAGGACGCGCACGCGCGCTTCGAGGCCATGCGAGCGCGGGCGCGCGACGCCGGCGGCGAGCGCTTCCTGCTCGTCGACCCGTGCCTCCCTCCGCCCTACACGGGCCCGGGTCTCGTTCGCTTCGACTCGATCCGCCAGTCCCATCCCTATCAGCGCGAGGAGAGCTTCGGTCCCGAGGCGGCGCTCTATCCGGTCGCCGACCTCGACGAAGCCATCGCCGGCGCGAACGACTCCGACTACGGACTCGCGGCCTCCGTCTTCACGCGCGATCGCGCGCGCTACGAGCACTGCGTCGGGCGCGTCCGCGCGGGCGTCCTCAACTGGAATCGCGGCACGGTCGGCGCGAGCGGCCGGCTGCCGTTCGGGGGCAGCGGCAAGAGCGGGAACGATCGCCCGGCCGGCGTCACCTCGACGCTCTACTGCGTCGTTTCGCAGGCGCACATGGAGAACGAGGGCGGCTTCGACCCGAAGTCGCTGCCGCCCGGAATAGCGCGGCCTTGAGCGCGGAAGAAGCGAGGGCAAGCGCGACCGCGAGGCCGCGCGCGCAGCGCGCCGCAGGCGAGCGAAGTGCGTCGAGATGGATCCTGATGGGCGATCCGACGCACTTCAGCGTGAAGGGCGGCGCGAACCCGCACACGCGCACGCGCTGGGGCACGCGCCGCCACGTCGACCGCGTCCGCGCGATCGCGCAGTGGCGCGAGCTGAAAGCGCTGCTCGAGGATCTCGGGCTCCGCGTGCTCGTGGTGCCGCCGATCGCGGCGTGGCCGGGCACCGTCTACCCGGCGAATGCCGGCGTGATGCTCGACGTCGACCGTCCGCTGCCCGTCTCGTGGCGCCGCTTCCTGCTCGCGAACCTGCTGCCGACGCGCGCCGGCGAGCGCCCGCACTACGCGCGCGTGCTCACCGACGCCGGCATCGCGACCGAGGCGTTCGAGCCCTCGCTGCGCTTCGAGGGCGAGGCCGATTTCTTCCCGGCCGGCGGCCGCTATCTATTCACCCACGGGCGTCTCGAGCGGCAGCGCTTCGTGCCGGCGCTCGCCTGGCCGCCCTGGCGGCGCGTCTACGGCTTCCGCACCGACGCGCGCGCCGAGGCGCTGCTCGCGCCGCGCGTCGCGCCGGTGCCCGTGCTGCGGGTCGAGCTCGCGCGGGAGGCGCACTACCACGGCGACACGGCGCTCTGCGCCTTCGGCCCGCGCCGCGAGCACCTGCTCGCCTACCGCGCGGCGATCGCGCCGGCCGACTGGCCGCGCCTCGTCGCGGCCTTCGGCTCCGCGCTGATCGAGCTCGGCGAGGAGGACGCGCAGCGCTACGCCGCGAACGCCTTCACCTACACGCCGTCGGGACAGGGCTCCGAGTCGCACCTGGTGCTTCCGGCCGGCGTCACGGAGCGGCTGCTCGCGCAGGTGCGCGAGCGCGGCGTGACGCCACGACTCGTCGACGTGTCGGAGTTCTTGAAGAAGGGCGGCGGCTCGGTGAAGTGCATGATCGGAGATCTCGGGCCGGTGATCGAGGAGCCCGGGCCCGAACCCAACACCTCGTAGGCACTCCCGTCTTCCTGACGGAATTTTCCTGACGGAATTCAACCGGACGGTGGCTCATCTCCGCCTGGCGGCGGCCTTTCGAGCGATCGTCCGCAGACGTTCGACAGGGCCCGCCGCTGTCGACGCTCCTGCCTGCCTCGGGGACGGGCGTGGACAGTTTGGACGGATAGGTCACACCGCGACCCGGAGGTGTAGGATCCGCTCGACGTGCGCATTTCGCGCAAACGGGGAGCACAACGATGGTGAAGCGAGCGATCCTGCTTTTCGCGGGAACCCTGCTGTTCGCGAGCGCTGCTGGGGCCGCCGACATGAAGACCTACCAGGTGACAGGTCCGGTGGTCTCTGTGACTGACCAAGCAATCGTCGTCACCAAAGGCAAGGACAATTGGACGATCGAAAAGGACGCCGCGACCAAGGGCCCGGCTGTGAAGCCAGGTGACAAGGTCACCATCCACTACCGCATGACCGCAACCGATATCGAAGTCAAGAAGAAGTAGCGAGACGCCGTCTGGCGTTGCGCGCGAGAGTCCGGAGGCCCGCGTCTGCTACTCCGATCTCTCCCGACGCGCGATCTCGTCGCGGACCTGCGCGAGCACGCGCGCGTCGAGCGCGCCATCTGCGCGCATCTCCCGGAGCACGGGAAGCGGGAGCGTGCCGAGGAGGCGCAATGCGAGGTCGGTCGGGCAGTAGGGGTTGCGCGCAATCGCGACGCGTACACGTGGGCGCACGCCGAAGCGCGCGCTGTCCGCGACCGCGCGCAGCGCGGGCTCCGAGATCGGTCGTCGCGCGGCGATGCGCACCGCGTGCTCCTCGGTGAGGCGAGGGTTGCGCAGCAGGTGGTCGAGCACGATCGGGTCGGGGTCGAGCAGCAGCTTCTCGAGGACGCGCAGCTCCATCCCGCGCGCGAGCGATCGGCGGACTCCAAGAGGCAACTCGGCCACGTCACGCGGCAGCGCCGACGCCGGATCCCCCATCACCTCGGCGGCCCCGCTCGCCCCGAGCAAGCGCTCGAGGAACGCGTCGCCCGCGGCGCTCGCGCGCTCCCGCCACGCTTCGCAGAGCTCGGCGGGCAAGGGTCGAGTGGCACCGCCCGCGCGCAGCACGTCCTGGAGGACGAGACGCAAGTCGTGGAAGTGGGGACGCGGCGCGCCCGGGCGCTCCAGCAGAGCCTCGAGCACTGCGTAGCTGCGATCGGGCTCGAGCCTCTCGAGCAGGCCCAGCAGCCGTTCGCGGCGCATCGCGTGGCCGGCGACCGCGCGCACCCGGCGCTCCATCTCGAGCAGGAAGGGATCGTCGTCGGACGAAAGGGTCACGCCGGCAGCCTTTCGACATCACATCGGCAGCTCGGGCCGTCGAGCGGAGGTCCGAGGGTCGGCGGCCTCGGCCGCCCGTCTGGCTACCCACGCTCCGGAGTGTCGAGATCTGGAGAAGCAGGCGAACCCGTGCGCCTCGAGCCACGCCGCCGAGCGAGCGCGAAGAGGCTCGGGAGCACCGCGGCGATCCCCAGAGCAGAGGACGGCTCGGGCAGGTAACGCTGGCCATGGACGGAGCGCAGCGAGGTATCGGTGCCCGAGCTCCCGTCACCTTCCCAGACCGCCACGAAGCTCCGGCCGTCCGGCTTCATTGCGACGAACGGACCCCCCTGCACGCTCGTCGTGTACGTATTCACCTGGAACTGACCGCCGATCGGCGCTCCGTCCGCCAGGTAGATCTGTCCCTGCACCGAGTAGTCCGAGGTGTCGGAGCCCGGGCTTCCGTAGCTGCCCCAGACCACGACGAAGTCGCCCGCCGCATCGGTCGCGACCGACGCGCCGGCCTGAATGCTCGTGGTGTAGCTATTGACCTGGAACTGACCGCCGATCTGCGCGCCGTTCGCGGCATACCGCTGGCCCTGGATGGATTGCCTGTCAGTGTCGGTGCCCGCGCTCCCGAAGCTCTCCCATACCACGACGAAGTTGCCCAGGGCGTCGCTCGCGACGGATGGGAGGCCCTGGTATCCCGTGGTGTAGCCGTTCACCTGGAACTGACCGCCGAGCGCGCCGCCGCTCGAGCTGTAGCGCTGGCCCTGAACGGAAAAATCGTCGGTGTCACCGGAGCTCCCGTAGCTCTGCCAGACCACGACGAAGTCGCCCGCCGGGTCGCTCGCGACGGACGGGAATCTCTGGTAGCTCGTCGTGTAGGTGTTGACCTGGAATTCGCTGCCGACGGGCGTGCCGCTCGAGTCGTAGCGCTGACCGTGGATGGAGGAGTAGGAGGTGTCGCTGCCGGCGCTGCCATCGCCCTCCCAGACGACCACGAATCGGCCCGTGGCATCGCTCGCCACGAACGGGTCGTATTGGGTGCTCGTCGTGTAGGTATTGACCTGGAACTGCGCGCCGAGCGGTGCGCCGTTCGAAGCGAAGCGTTGACCTTGCACCGACCATCCGTCGGTGTCGGTGCCCGCGCTCCGCTGGCTCCCCCAGACCACGACGAATCGGCCCGAGGAATCGCTCGCGACAGCGGGGAACCATTGATTGCCCGTCGTATAGCTGTTGACCTGGAACTGCGCGCCGAGCGGCGCGCCAGTCTCGTCGTAGCGCTGAGCCTGGATCGAGGTGCCGGAGTGATCGGTGCTCGGACTGCCGTAGCTTTGCCACACGACGACGAAGTTGCCGTTGGTGTCGGTCGCGACCCGCGCTCCGACCTGTTGGTTCGTCGTGTACGTGTCGACCTGGAACTCGGGCCCGATCGGCGAGGCTGCGAGAGCGCCGGGCGCTGGAACGAGAATCGCGAGGCTCAGCGCCGCGGCACCGCGGAGGGCGAGAGCCGCGGAAGGCCGCGGACGTGCACCATGCCTCACGCCGGCTTCCTGACGATCTCGTAGACCAGGCTGGCGCAAAGACTTCGCAGCTCCTGCGAGGCGAACGCGAGCGAGGACAGCGTCTCGGCGGAGAGCACGCGCTGCAGCCGGGTCGCCAGCCAGCGCTTCCAGCCGGTCGGAATTCTGGAGGGGTCACGGGCGAACGCGTCGATCTGCTCCTTGCGCACCAGGCTGAAGCCGCACTCGCGCAGCATGCGGATGACACCGGGTCGGGTCACGTAGGTGACCGAGTTGTAGAGGAACTCGAGCGTCGCGAGGTCGCCGTTCCGGTCGTAGCGATCGGCGGAATCGAGCCCGAAGAATCGGTGTCGAGCGGGTACCGCCATCTGGTGTCGCATGGTAAGTCCGCTCCGTCTCGGAAAAGTAACGGCTCCCGACCCCGGCTCCTGGACCGACCAACATAGCCATCGGCTGGCGCCTCGCGGCCTGGAAGACGCGCTTCAGATTTCAATCCTGTCACAGCTCGGTGGTGCATCCACATTTCATTTCGAGAGCCTGCACCGACGGACCGGCGGATTACAAATCTCGCAATGATCGATTGATCCCCTTGCTTCGACGCCGGCGGCAATGACGTCTTCGACATCCTGTCGGGCCTCCCACCGCGGCCACCATCACGGCCGCGGTCACGGCCATCATCACGCAGGTGAGCGTGCTCGAGGCCGCCGGTGCGCAGTACTTCCTCGTCGCAGGCGTCGGCAACGTGGGCGGGACTCCCAGCGCGATCGCCGCCGGACCCGCCGCGCAGGCCGCGGGCCTCGCCCTCAGCCAGCAGCTCACGAACTCGCTCTTCGCGGCGCTGCCGGGCACCAACATCTTGAAGTACGACGTGATGGCTCTCTTCAACGATGTGGTCGCGAATCCGACGGCGTACGGGCTGCCGCTCGGTCTCGACCTGACACAGACCTGTCTCGGCTCCGGCGCGCCGGATCCGGCCGGCCCCAACACCTGCAACGCCTACGCGTTCTGGGACGCGATCCACCCGACCACGCAGGTCGCCACGGTCCTCGGCAACGCGTGGGTGGTCGCGGCCGTGCCCGAGCCCGACACCAGCAGCCTGCTGGCGATCGGGCCTGCTCTTGCTGGCGCTGCGGCGCACCGCTCTCGTTAGTCGCGGCGCGGCGGCGCGTTCTCGCGAGCACCGGCGCTCACCGCGTCGGATACAGGGCCGGCAGCGGGCCTGATCCGCGCGGTGCGCGCGCCGGCTTGCGCTCGCGCGCTGCTCGCCAGGCGGCGAGCAGCGCATCGCCCTGCCACGTCGGGCCGGCCGCGGAGTAACGCGACGCGTTCAGCGCATCGATCTCCGCGCGAAGCGCGGCATCGCCGAGGCGCTCGGCCACCTCGCCCGCCGTGTTCGGCGCCGCGTCGGCGAAGCGAGCGCGGCCCCACGCGACCAGCGCTGCCGCCGCCGCGACGGCGTCGTTCGAGCGACAAGCCTGCTCGAAGGCCGCCGCGAGGGCGCGCGGGCGGGCGTCTCCAGACGGTGTCGGCCTCGCCGCATTCGGCGAATCATCCGCCGCGCGAAGCCGTGTTCGCCTTCGCGCGAGCAGCGCGCCCGCCGAGACCGCGGCGCCGATTCCCGCGCCGACCGCCGCGGCGAGGCGCCAGTCGAGCGGACCGGTCGCGAAGGTCTCCACGACCCCGGGCGCGGCGGCCTGCGCGGGCGAGTCGGCGGACGTCGCCGCAGCCGGCGTCGGGGAGGCCGGAGCCGCGGCGCCCGGCGCCGGCAGCACTTCGAACGTGCGCGCAGGGAGCGTCGCCGTGCGCGGCTCGTTCGCCTGGACGTCGTACCAGGCGATCTCGACGGCGGGCAGCTCGAGCGTCCCCGGCTGCGTCGGCACGAGCACGCTCGCCTGCTGCTTCACCGACCAGAGCGAGCCGGCGATCTCGCGGCTCGCCGTGCTCGCCGGCTCGGCGTACTGCTTCAGGCCGTCGACTCGCGGGCCCGCGAGATCCGGGAGCTGGCTCGGCGCCACGCCCGCCGCGCGCACGATCACGGTGCGCGTCACCTGCTCGCCGACGTGGAGCGAGCCGGGATCCGGGCTCCACGTCTCGCTCAGCTCGAGCCCGTGAGCGGGCAGCCAGTGCGCGATCTCGACGCCGGGCGGGATGGGCTTCACGTCGAGCGAGATCGCGTCGCTGCGCACGCGCAGGCGGCGGTTGCGCGAGCCGAAGAACTGATCGATCAAGGAGCCCATGCGCGGCAACGAGCCGAAGCCGTTGCCGAAGAAGTCGTGGAAGGGATCCGCGAAGGCGCCGCCGAATCCGCGGCTCACGCGAGGCGCCGCCTCGCGCACGACGGCATCCAGCGAGACGGGTGGGATCTCGAGTCGGCCGCTCTGCTGCGGCACGACCGAGTAGCGGCGCTCGACGACGTCGTAGCGCTCGCCGCCGATCGTTCGCTCCGAGCGCTCGTCGTCTCCGACGCGCTCGACGATCGCGCCCTGGATCTCTGGCTCGGCGAGCGAAGCCTCGACGATTCCCTCGCGCGCGAAGACGCGCAAGGTCAGGACGCTGCGGCCCTGCACGAAGGGATGCGGGTCGTCGACCTGCGCCTCCACGAAGACGCCCGACTTCGCGGGCTCGTCCGCGACGGAGCCGCCGTCGGGCGCGCCCGGCGGGCTCGCGCCGCCGACCTCGAGGGTCAGCGCCTGCGAGCGATCGGAGCCGACCTGGATCGGCGGGATCTCGAGCCGGCCCGCGCGCCGCGGCGAGAGCGTGACGACCCAGTCGTGTGTGCGCTGGACGTCGAAGTTGCGGATCTCCGTGCGCTGGCTCTGCGACACATCGAGCACCTCGAAGTCCTGCGAGAGCGGCGAGAGATCCGGCTGCGAGCCGCTCCCGCCTCCCTGCTCGCGGATCACGAGCTGCACGCTCTCTCCCGCCTCGACGTGCGTGCGCTCGAGGTGCGTCTCGAGGTCCGCAGCGAGCGCCGGAGCGGCGAGCGCCGCCGCACAGGCCGCGGCGAGCAGGTGCCGGGATCGTCGCATCGAGGTCATCGTCTCCTTCTCCTCAGCGGCTCTCGTAGCGGCGCTTCGCGTACTCGCGCCGGAGCTTCTCGCGCAGCAGACCGCCCGGATCATCGGTGATGCGCGCGAGCCAGCGCTCGAGCGCGAGCTCGCGCTCGTTGTGAGGGCCAGCGCTCTCGTCCGCGGCGGCCTCGTGCTCACCCGGCTTCGAGCTCGCCTCGCCGGTCGCATCGGCCGCCGCCTGCGCCGGATCGTGCGACGGGTCCGACGGTTTCTGCTGCGCCTGCTGTTGCTGCTGTCCCGCGTCGGATCGGGTCGGCTTCTCGTCCGACGCGCCCTGCGTGCCCTGCTGCTTGCCGTCGCCGTCCTTCGCCGATTCCGACTGCTGCGAGCCGTCGCCCTGCGACTGCGAATCCTGGGACGCCTGCTGCCCCTGCGGCTGCGAATCCTGCTTCTGCGAGGAGTCGCCCTGCTGCTGGCCCTGCTGCGAGTCCTGCTTCTTGTCGCCCCGATTCCCCTGCTGATCCTGTTGCTGCTGCTTCTGCTGCTCGAGCAGCTTCGCGACGAGATCGCGGTTGAAGCGCGCGTCGGCGTGATCGGGCCTGGCCGCGAGCGTCTCGTCGTACGCGGCGAGTGCCTCTTCGAGGTGACCTCCGCGCGCGAGCGCGTTGCCGAGGTTGTAGCGGGCCTCGGGCTCCTTCTGATCTCGCAGCGCCTCGGCGGCGCCCTCGTAGTCCTGCGCGCGATAGAGCGCGGCCGCGCGCCACGCCGGGTCTTCGAAGAGCTTCGCGGCGTCGGCGGGACGTCCCTCCGCGAAGGCCTTCGCCCCTTGCTGGTCGGGCCTCGAGAACCAGTCCGCGAGACCCGCCGCCCGCGCGGGAGCGGGCGCGCTCATCGAGATGCCGCAGAAGACGAGCAGCGCCAGCGCGGACGCCCAGCCCTTGCGGAACGCGAAGGGCGCCAGGCAGAGCGGGACGACGAGGAGCCACGCGCCCATGTCGCGCCACGTGTCGGCGCGGACGCTCGTCGCGGTGAGCTCGCCCGCGAAGCCAGGCCCCGGCTCGACCGCGGGCATCACGGTCTCGAGATCGACGTCGTCGGGGCGCGCCTCGGCGAAGCGACCGTGACCCGCGTTTGCCACCGCCTCGAGCGCCCTGCGCTCGAGCTTCACGACGATCGGATTGCCGAGCGCGTCGCGCTCGAAGCCGCGGCGCCCGGGCAGCGGGCCGCCCTGCTCGGTGCCGACACCGAGCACCGACACGGGATGCCCCGCCGATGCGGCGCGCGCGGCGGCGGCCGCGGCGGCGGCCGGGTCGTCGCCCGCGCTGTCGCTGAGGAGCAGGATGCGGCCCGACACAGCGCCGGCTCGCGAGAGCAGCTCGGACGCGTGGTTGATCGCGCGGTCCACGCGCGCGCCGCGCCCGGGCATCAGGTTCGTCGCGAGCACCGGCACCTGCGCGGCGATCACGGACGGGTCGTCGCAGAGCGGCGTCACCGTGTAGGGCTCTTCCGAGAAGATCACGAGCCCGAGGCGCTCGTCGCCGCGGGCGGCGAGCGCGTCCAGCAGCTCGAAGCGCGCGCGCCCGAGCCGGCTCGGCTCGACGTCGGTCGCGTCCATCGAATGCGAGAGGTTCAGCACGAGGACGGTGCTCGTCGGCGACGCGAAGCTCGGCTGAGGCAGGCGCTCCCACGCCGGTCCCGCGAGCGCGACGCACGACACCACCCAGCCGGCGACGAGCGCGAAGAGCGGCCAGCGCGGAGCGCGCCCGCGCTCCTTTGCTACGAGGTGCTCGAAGAGCTCGGGGTCGCAGACGCGTCGCCACGCGCTCGCGGCGGCGGCGCCTTGCCGCGCCAGCCACACCAGCGGCACGATCGCCGGAGCGGCGAGCAGCCAGTCGGGACGCAGGAAGTGGAAGCCCTCGGGCAGCATGCTAGGCGCTCCGCGAGGCCGGGCGGAGCTCGCCGCCGCGGACCGACATGCGAGCCGCGACTGGGCGCAGCGCGCGGACGAGCACGAGGAGTCCCGCCAGCGCCAGCGACCCGGCGAGCGGCCAGTGGAAGAGCGAGCGCTGCGGGCGCACGACGGCCTCGGCGCCGAGCGTCGGCTCGAGCACGTCGATCTGCTGGTAGATGCGCACGAGGCCCTCGGTGTCGCGCGCGCGGAAGTAGAGACCGCCCGTCTTCTCGGCGACCTTTTTCAGCGTCGCCTCGTCGACGTCATCGCCCCGGATCATGCGCGGCCCGAACGGCGTCTGCACCACGCTCGTGTCGGTGCCGACGCCGATCGTGTAGATGCGGACGCCGGCTTCCTTCGCGAGGTCGGCGGCCTGCACGGGATCCGCGATGCCGGCGTGGGGGGGGGCGGCCCGCGGCC
>Ga0335069_10001675_pt1 | contig 35423 bp, 31 predicted proteins | sample Lox_Sample_11_FD_206714 | JGI IMG/M metagenome (GOLD analysis project Ga0335069, IMG submission 206714) | Soil microbial communities from Loxahatchee National Wildlife Refuge, Florida, United States - Lox_Sample_1.1 | ecosystem: Environmental > Terrestrial > Soil > Wetlands | place: USA... | reverse complement strand
CCTTCGAGAGGTCCTCCGTAGTTCTGTAGGCCCTTCTATGTAAACTCACAGAATCGTTGAGGGAACACACGTTTTCTTTCGCGGCAGTATAAAACCATTAGTCAGTGATACAAGGGACTAGCTTGTGAATTCATGGTGATTCACATCAGAATTTGCTTTCTGGTAAACAACCCCGACCTTAAAGTCGCTTGAAATCACGGAGCCGTGTGGGTTAGGATGTGCTCCGCCTCTTCCAGCTCCCCGGGCGCGTACCAAAGTGAAGTGATGGGTATCTCCGCATCGAAATCGGTTGTAATCCTCAGTGATGAGAGATGGCAACTTGTTCAGCGGATCGTAACCAGTCCGCCGTTTCAAAAAAGTGGCCGTCTGCGTGACCTGCTCGAGTACCTCGCGGAGCAAGCGATCCGCGGTTCCGCTCATGAATTGACTGAGCATCACATCGGCGAAGCTGTTTTTCACAAGCCGTCCGGCTACAGCCCGCTCGAAGACAGCTCCGTTCGCGTGCTGGCGCGCCAGCTGCGTCTCAAACTGCACGAGTATTTCGATGGAGTTGGCCGCGACGAAGCGCTGATCATCGAGATACCGAAGGGAACTTATGCTCCGGTATTCCGATCGGCGAGGCACGATACAGCCCCGATACCGGCGCCAGAGTTGGAGCCGGTTCCGGCGACGAAGCGAGCCATCCTGCCGTGGATCTTGTGCGGTGTACTTGCAGTTGTTTGTGCGGTGTTGCTGTTCCGCCTTGATCGCCCAGCAAGCGCCCCCGCCTTCGCTCCGCCCTGGCCGTTTTCCCAGATTTTCGATGCGCGGCACCAAACCGTAGTCGTAGTTGCAGACTGCAACTACGGCATGTCTCGCATTCTGACGGGCCAACGGGGTTCGCTCGAACAATACCTCAATCGCGACTTTCCGCAAAAGGCGGCTGCGCTCGTCGGCGCCGCCGGTTCTCGATTTGCGGACTACATCTCCGATTCGACGCTAACCTCTTTTGCAGATGTCGCCGATGCCGTTTCTCTGGTGATAGTCGCCGGACCGCTGCAGAAGCAGGTCTTCTTGAGGTCGGCTAAAGACTTGCGAATTCGGGATTTAGACCACCAAAACTATGTGTTCATCGGCTCGCCGTCATCGAATCCATGGGTTTCACTGTTCCAGGACAAACTAAACTTTCGCGAGACGGAAGAGACGGTCGGCAAAAGCGTAAAGGCTTTTGTGAATACCAGTCCGCTACCCGGCGAACAGCAGCAATATCGAGGCTTGCCGTTGACAGGCTCGCAGGGAGATGACTATGCAACGATCGCTCTTGTTCCCAACATGACTCGGGACGGAAGCGTGTTGATATTGCAAGGACTCCAGCAGGAAGGCACTGAGGCTGCCGGCCGATTCTTGCTTGAAGCGGAGAACCGCCATCAACTTCAGCGATCCCTGGGAGTGCCTATTTCAGACAGCATTGCAGGCAACATCTGGTTTGAGGCGCTCATTCGCTCGCGCACTGTTTCGGGCGCTCCTAATTCTGCCACTTTGGTTGCGGTCCGCCGCATTACGTAGTCCGGCCAGACCACCTCGTTCAGAGCAGTGGCAGCCTCGCATTTTCGTAGTAAACTACCGCTGTTTTCGAACCCTGACCAGTTGCATACCGTGTGCTGTCTGCCCCAGTTTCGCTTCGCAACCCATTGGCCTTTCTCAAAGATCGCGTGCGCGGCTCTGGTCATCAGCCTCAGCTTCTTGCGGACCAACGCCCTTGCTCAGAGCCATGTCGAGTCGCTGCTCCAAGACGCGCGTATAGCCGAGAGAGCTGGGGATTACGCCACTGCATCGCACGCCTATCAGCAAGCGCTTGCGCTTGCTCCCCGAGATCCAGAGGTGCTGAAGAGACTCGGGATTTTGGAGCAAACCGAGCTGAAATTCGATGATTCCATCGCCCACTTTGGGGAAGTGCTTGAAGTCAATCCCAACTACTCGGAAGTCAGTTTTTACCTGGGCGTTTCCTACTTGGGGAAGAATGATTTTCGTGACGCGATTGAAAGCTTCGAGCGGGATCTGGCGCTTCCGAAGCCCCACCCGCGTTCTCGTTATTATCTGGCAATGGCATTACAATCGTCCGGTCGCATGGACGATGCGGTTCGAGAGCTGAACCGCGCGTTGGCCGACAACCCCAGCGATGCCGACGTGCTCTATCAACTGGCGCGCCTGCATAAAAATGCCGCCCTGCAAGCGATAGAGCGGTTGAGGGCTATGGATCCGGACTCGTTCCAGTTGCACGCTCTGATGGGTGAGTCCTACGCTGAGGAAAAACGCTATCCAGAAGCGATCGAAGAGTACCGGTCGGCACTCAAGAGAAATCCACAGGCCATGGGAATTCACTTTTCGATTGGTCTTGCTTATTGGGTTCTACATGAGCAAGACAAAGCCGAGCCAGAGTTTAAGAAGGCGCTGGAGGAGAATCCTGAAGACCCCATGACCAATCTGTATCTCGGCGATCTGGCCGTGCAGGATCAACGGTTTGATGAAGCCTTCAGGTATTTGCAGGTCGCAGAGAACGCACATCTCGACGTTCCGCAGATGCACACTCTCCTGGGTGCCTGCTATCAGGCACGCCATGATCCGGAAAATGCGAAGCGCGAACTATTGGCTGCCATAAAAGGCGATCCCGCAGCGGCGGCTCCGCACTATCTGCTCGCGCAGGTCTACCGCGAGCTCCACGATGCTGACGCCAGTGCGCGCGAATTAACTGAGTTTGACAAGCTTGCGAAATCGGCCGGCGACAAGGCTCAGCACTCGCCTGGGGCGACTACGCCAGAGCCGCAGTAGTCCCTTGATTGGATTGATTGGCTCATCGGGTCAGCTGGCCCGATCTCCCGCCGGCGTTTGCTCGAATAGGGGTGATCCGCTACGCTGCTCCGACCGTTGTATTCCAAAGCTCCAGCCTGTCTCTAGGCGACTGAAGTGGCGAACTGCGACAGCATTATTTGACTTTGATTCCTGGTGTGACGGAGGCTATGATGCCGCTGCCTTCGCGAATCGTAAGAATCTGATTTGCCTTTACCTGTGTGAAGCGTTCGACTTTCTGCGTGGTCGGCCACCTGACCTCAATCAGATCAACCGTGTGTGCTTTCCCCAGTCCGAAGTGCAGGCGCAGATCGCTTTGCGACATAACGCTGGACCCGCTGCGCACTTCATCGATCTGGGAATGAGTGCCCACCTCTACACGCGCGCGAGCCCCAATGGCGGTGCGATTGCAGTGGGTTCCGATCAGTTTGATCTTGATCCAGTTCTGCGTGTTGCCGCCATCGTTGCGCAGCAGAGAAGGAAAGTCGCCGATGTTCAGCACGAGAACATCAATATCGCCGTCGTTGTCGTAGTCGCCAAAGGCGGCGCCTCGGCTCGAAAAATGCTCCCCGATCCCTGGGCCCATGGCTGAGGAGACGTCCTTAAATTGCCCATTCCCCAGGTTTCGATAGACAACTCGCGGGTTCTTGAAGGTCTGACCGATCTGGTGGCCCGTCATTTCCGGATACACGTGTCCATTCACCTGCAGGATGTCAGGCCAGCCGTCGTTGTCATAGTCGATGAATCCACAACCCCACGCTACGTACTGATTGTTGATTCCAATTCCGGAGGAGAAAGTAACATCGCTGAAGGTGCCGTCTCGATTGTTGCGGTAGAGATCGCAGGTATCATCAGAGAAATTCGTCTTGAAGATATCGAGCCACCCGTCACAATCGTAATCACCTACGGCCACACCCATTCCGGCCTGCTCATGACCGTTGTCGCTGTAGGCGCATCCCGCCATTACCGCTACATCGGTGAAAGTGCCATCGTGATTATTGCGAAACAGGATGCTCGCTTCAGAGTCCACCGCGACATAGATGTCGGGCCAGCCATCATTGTCGAAATCGCTGGTGACTGCCGTGATCGAATACCGGGCCCCCGGTTTAAGAATGCCGGACTTTTCCGAGACATCGCTGAAAGTGCCGTTGCCGTTATTGTGATAGAGAACGTTGGTGTCGCCGGGGAGACCGCGTGGACCGCACATGACGGGGATGCCTTTCCACTGGCAGGCAGCAGCGTCCCCGGCTGACGGCGTCTTCGCCAGATCAAGCTTGATGTAGTTGCAGACGAACAGATCCAGATGTCCGTCGCGGTCGTAGTCGAGGAAAGTGCAGCCCGACCCCCAGCGCACGTGCTCGTCATATAATCCAGCCTTCCGGGTCACGTCAGTGAAGGTGCCATCGCCGTTATTGTGAAACAGGATGTTGTGGCCCCAAAAACAGCAAAACAAATCGTCCCATCCGTCGTTGTCGTAATCGCCGACACAAACCCCCGTCTGCCAGCCCGTGCGTGCCAGACCTGATTTCTCCGTGACATCGGTGAATGTGCCGTCGCGGTTATTCTTATAAAGGTGCGAGGTGGGTGCCTGCCCAGGAGGCCAAGTTTCGCCAAGGTGTGTCCCGTTCGTCAGATAAATGTCCAGCCAGCCATCCTGGTCATAATCGAAAAAGGCAATCCCACTCCCCTTGCCCTCGATAATGTAACGTTTGTGGTTTGGGTCACCCCAGATGCTGAGAGTATTGAGTCCGGCTTCACGGCCGACATCGACGAATTGGACTGGCGAAGTGGCCGCAGAAGCCGGCGTGGCTTGGAGCAGGATGCGCCGATTCCATCGCCACAGCGGCGTCGTCAGCGCGTCGAGCAGAGTGCTGCCCAAAATGACGAGGGAGGAGCCCAGAAAGCGTCGCCGAAGAACACATAATTTCAAATGGTTCTGGCTGAAGCCTGCTCTGACATCGTCAGCGGAATGGTGTGAACCGGCAACGCTGCCCTGGCTGGCGCCGCAGGTTGCTTCAGAACTGCCTTTCAACTTTATCATCTCGGTTCAGGGATCTTCGGAAATGAGCGTGAGACGATTCCTGTACCTTCCTTTACTGCAACGATCTGGTCGATGGGCACGTCCGTCAAGCGATCAATCTGCCCGCTTGGCCAGGTGATCTCAACTGACTCGATCCTGTTCCGCTTGCCCAATCCGAAGTGTATGCGGGGGTCGGTCGCCGACATGTAGCTGCTTCCCCCTTTGGCCTGTTCGACATGCACAAAGCCTTCCGAAGTCAGCTTGAGCGAAGCTCCTGTACCGTCGCGATTTGATTTTGTTCCAATCAAGAACACAGTGAGCCAGTGATTGGCATTGCCCCCGTCATTGCGTAGAAGAGATGGCAAATCTCCCCGGTTGTTGGTAATGATATCGATGTCGCCATCGTTGTCGTAATCTGCTGTCGCTAGGCCGCGTCCGGCGACAGGACGGGTGAAATCCGGGCCGAGCGAATCCGATACTCTTTCGAAGTGTCCTTGACCGACGTTGCGGAACATCAGCATGGGCTCTTCATAGGCCGCCTCCGGGTGATACAGCGAGATGTTGTCCAGCATGGCACCGTTCAGTTGGACGATATCGTTCCAACCGTCGTTGTCGTAATCGAGGAACTTCATAGCGACGCCGCTCATCAATATGGCTTTATTGCCCAGGCCTGAGCGGAAGGTCTCATCGGTAAAGGTGCCATCCTGACTGTTGCGATATAGCCGGTTCAATTCGAAGTCCAGGTGGGTAACGTATATGTCCTGCCATCCATCACCGTCGACGTCAGCAGCGTCGATACCCATGCCAGCCTCATAGCGGCCGTCTTCACTGGCAGCCATACCCGAGGCTAGAGCGACTTCGTCGAACGTTCCGTTATGCTTGTTAATAAAAAGGAAGTTTGGCCAGGAGTCATTAGCGACGGCAATGTCGGGCCATCCATCATTATTAAAATCGGCCAAGACAATCCCCATCCCCTTCGCTTCAGGCTTTCCCACGCCGGATGCATCACTGACGTCGGTAAAGGTGCCGTCGTGGTTGTTGTGGTAGAGCTTGATGTGTTGTCCCTTGTAGTTGCGGGGGTGACAGTACGAGCGGTATCCGGCACGGCGCTCTCCGCAATAAAGGTTGTTCTTGGGACTCCATTCGATGTAATTGGCGACAACCAAGTCGAGCCAGCCATCCTTATCGTAGTCGAACCATCCCGCGCTGGTTGACCACCCACCCTCATCGGCAACGCCGGCCTTCGCAGTGATATCGGTGAAGGTGCCGTCGCCATTGTTGTGGTAAAGGATGGCACGGCCATAGCCGGTTACGTACAAGTCCGAATAACCGTCATTGTCGAAATCGCCTACGGCGACTCCCTGGCCGTAGTGACCTTCTCCTCCCACGCCGGCTTTTTCGCTGACGTCGGTAAAAGTTCCATCACCGTTGTTGTGATACAGGGCGCAGCGCAAGGGGTGCTGTGGTTTGTAAATATCGGTCGCCCCCGATTGGACAAAGAACAAATCCATCAGGCCGTCTCGGTCATAGTCAATCCACGCCACACCGGTGCCCATGGTTTCGAGGTAGTACTTCTCATCCGTTTGCGTGGAATCTTGCTGAAAGGTGATCTTCGCACTTTCTCGAACGTTGCTATAACGAACAGCGATGGGTGCCTGGGGCTTGGCCAGAACCTGAGCAGAAACAACCCAGACATGGACGGCAGCACAGACCACAATGGCGAACGCAACCATTGATCGCCATCTGACCCCGGGAGCGAGAATGTGTTTCTTGCTGGCGCTGTTGTTTGCCATGCTTCTGTGCGCCTCGAAAGTGCGCCGCGTTCCTGCAACACCTCATCGGCCGTTCCGGCCTGCAGATACGCACGTCGAAGCGCAGACAAATGCTGATGTCGCTCTCACGTTAGCTCGAAACTGGTTGATCCGCAACCCAGCGCCGACGCGAGTCGGCTATTTTTCGGCACGTTCTTTAGGACCTTGCCATTCCGGTAAGATGAAATCGCCCAAGAGGTCGTTCTGCGCTGGAGGCTCTTTTTCCGCGCTTTCCTGGGAATAGCGCGAGGCTGCCTGGTTATCGCCTGCTCGACGATATGCCTGACTCAGTAAGCGTTTCGCCTGCGCGTTGCCGGGGCGGAGCTGCAGGCACTTCTGAAGTTCGGCAACTGCCTCACCGTTGTGACCAAGCATCAGCTCAGTCTGTCCCAAACCTAAATGAGCCTCGGAGCTGTCAGGACTCAGGCGAATCGCGTCCTGGAACGCCAAGATGGCTTCCGCGGGTCGTCCGGCTCGATCCAGGGCCAAGCCCTGAAAATAGCTGATAAGAAAGTTTGGCCCCAACTTCTTGCCGGCCGCTGCAAGTTCCGAGACAGCTTCCCCGGCGCGACCGGTCCGCATAAGCACCTGCGCCAGTCCTACGTAACTGGTGGGCAGCGGGTCACCCGCCGCAACCAATTGACGGAATACGCTCTCCGACTCCGAATAGCGGTCCAGCGACAAATACGCAGCGCCCAAACGCAAATTGAGAGCATAGGAATCCGGATCCGACTTAAGTGCTTCCTGCGCTGCGGAAATTGCCTCCTCGCGGTCTGTCTCCATGAGTTCCCGCGTCAGATTCAGCCAGTGCTCTTCGCGACGCGGATCAAGCTTCGATGCCTGGCGAAAGGCTTTGACGGCAGCAGCCGCTTCTCCAAGCCTCGCTTTCGCGACGCCCACTACGGACCATGCTGAGGCCGCTTCTTCAGCACCTGCCCCAGCAGATTGCGCGTCTATCAACACTTGCCCCTGCGCCGCGGCTTTCGCGTAATTGCCCGCCATGAGATAGGACAAGGCGAGATCGAACTGCGCCCAGCGAGGGCAAGCCGGATTCAGCCGCTCGCTCAGCCGGCGCAACAGATCGATTACAGTCGCATTGTCGCCAGCGGAAAACAGCAACCGGGCAACCACCTCAACTTCACTGTCGTTCAGCTGCATCGCCGACAGGCGAAGCATGACCTCGCGGGCTTTTTCCCGCTGGCCAAGCGCGAGGTAGCCATTTGCTACTTCGATCAGAAATTGAGGATCCGCTGGCCACGCCATTGCTGAGCGCTGCAGTTCCTGAAAGGCAGTTTCGTACAGGCCTAAATCGAGTTGCACTCGCCCGAGATAGTAGCGCGCGAAGGGATCATCGGGAGCCAGTTCGAGAGCCTGCTCTAACTGCGCCCGCGCGCTTTCAAAATGATGTTCGGTCCACTCGAGAAATCCCAGGTTCTTGTGCGCATCGACCAAACTGGGATCCAGCCGAATTGCCTCCCGATATTCGTCCGCCGCTTCGCTGTTTCGCCCCAGGCGAACCAGCACGATTCCGCGGAAGTTTCGGATTTGCGCATTCGACGGCTGCTCGCGTTCGGCTACGGTGAGATTCCTGAGCGCTTCATCCAAACGATCGTCCTGAAGCGCTTTAAGGGCGGCCTGCAGAGCATCATCCTCCACAGCACGAATTGAGGGGAAAGACTTCTGGGGATGGCAAACGCAAGCACCGATTGCAGGGGAGAAGATCTGCACAGTGAGACCAAGCCAGAGAAGGACTTTACTGGCGATGGCAGGCAGGCTGGTACGCATAAGTTCAGATGCGTAATTGTTTTCGTTGTCGTGAGCGTTCCCAGGCAGACAATCCACGGCATTTCCTAGGGATGCGGCGAAGCAGACTCTTTCTCGATTTGACTGAGCCGTTCGGTTTGCCGTTCGAGTTTAGCGTGCGACTCACGGTTCAGCGAGGTGGAAAGTTCGAACTCGCGTGCCGCGTTCTCCTTGTGGCCTTGGGCTTGAAAGACCCTGGCCAGCTTGTAATGGACCGAGCCATCCTGATCCCCCGGTATTGCTGCCTTGAATTCCGCCTCTGCTTTCGTGTAGTCATGAAGATCGGCGTACGCGGTCCCCAAATCGCGGTGAATATCCGGATCATTTGGCTCCAGCTCAAAAGCTCGCTTCAAGTACACGAGAGCATTTTCCGGTTCGTGGTCGGCCAAGTATGTGCTGCCAAGATCATGAAGCGCTCCCGCATGCTTGGGATTTAGTTCCAATTCTGCATTAAGTTCCTTTCGGGCTTCGTCGGTCTTCAGCTCTTTCCAGAGAAGATGGCCCAAGCTGTAATGCAAATTCGGTACCGAGGGTTTCATGGCAACCGCTATACGATACTCTTCGATCGCTTTGCCGTCATTCTCCTTCGCGGCCTCGAGATCACCCGTCAACTCGTGCACGCGATAAGAATCCGGATCTGCTTGATAAAGCTGAAGGTAAGCTTGTGTGGCCAGCTTTTCGAAACAGCGGGCACGCCAATAGAACGCCGAAGGAGATTGCTGATTGGAGAGCCCGCTTAGCGCTTTCAAGGCACTCTCATATTCCCCGAGCTCGAACAGTGCTTCAGCAATCTGAATGCGAAGATCGCGCGACGAATTCGGAGTCAGCACCCGCAGCAAACAACCCTGAACACTTGAGTACTGGCCCGTATTCAGTGCTTTAACGACATCACGTTCTACACAGGTCTGGGCGCGAGTCGCGGCTTTCGTGGATTGGGCCGGTTCTGTGTCGCGCGGAAGCGAGCTGCCATTCTGGACTGCAAGAAATGCGAGTGCGAAATTGGCGGCAGCATCGTGACGCGCACGAATCTGGGGAGCAGCGGACTGAATGCGCTCGCGTAATGAGTCCGGCAGTTGCTCAACAGCGGCATCTCCAAATCCAGACTCGTGTATGCCCAAAACACGCTCCGTTCGCGGTCCGTCCATCGTCAGCGCCCGTGTCCAATCCTCGAGCGCCGCATCAGTCTCGCCGCGGATGAGCTTCACTTCCCCTTGGCGAACGATCGCGCGCAAACTGTCAGGACTGATCCGCAACTCCTGATCGAATTCCTGCGCTGCCTGATCGAGCCTGCCCGCGTGCAGGAAAACTTCTCCCATGCGGAGGTGCAGCCCGGGGCGGTTTGGTGACCGCGCCAGCGCATTCTGAAATCGGATTACCGCGAACGACCACTGCGTTGATGCCGAATAGCTTTCGGCCAGCAATTGCTCGGACCAAGAGGAAGCGGGAGCAACCTTTTCGAGCCTTGTCACTTCTTGCTTGCCCAGTTTCTCGTATGCGTGGCCGAGCAGATAAAGCAGGTCCACGTCACTCGGGTGCAAGCTGAGCGCATGTTTCAGAGTCGTGACTTCGGCATGACTATCACCCGAGATTTCCTGCGCAGTCGCCAACCACGACCAGATATCGGGCCGGTTCGGCTCCTGTCGGGATGCGGCCTTCAGGTAGGGGATGGCCTTTGTTCCATCGCCGCTTTTGCAGTAGTCGACTCCAAGGAAGAAATTCGCGCCCGCCAATGTCGGCTTAATCTTCAGCGCACGGCGGAATTGTGTCATTGCTTCCGGCATACGATCCTGAAGCTGATACAGCAGTCCGAGATTCATGTGGACTTCGGCGAAGTTGGGGAGTTCAGCCAGTATCGCCCGGTATTCACGCTCTGCGGCAGCAAAGTCATTGCGCTGCTGCGCTGCTCGCGCTGCAGAGAAGTGAGCTTGTACCGTCTCACTGGCGTCAGCGCCCGATGTCGGGTCTTGTGCAGCCAGTTGGCCCATGCATGCAGCTAATAGCGTGACAAGCTGGAGTAGGATTCGAGAACTACGCGGCGATTTAATTGTACTGGCCGGTAGCAAAACCAACCCACTCATGTCAGCATGATATCGTGCTCGCTTCCGCGTGTATCGACCTATCTGGCTTGGAGTTGTCGGCGACACGTTACTAAGATACTACCCGAGCTGAGACGCTGCTTGTCCATAGGCGTGAACAAGCGCTCGATTCAACGACGATTTTCGAGGGAGGAGGAAGAGTGTTCGGAGCCATCGAAGCAGGCGGTACCAAGTTCGTGTGTGCGGTGGGCTCTGATCCTGCCGACCTTACCATCACGCAGCTGCCAACCACAGCACCGCAAGTGACAACTGCTCAAGCTATAGACTTCTTGCGCGTGAGTTCCCGCGGAATGCTGCAGGCCGTGGGCATCGGTTCATTCGGACCCGTGGACCTTTCTCCCTCATCTCCAACATTTGGCCACATCACCTCAACCCCGAAATTGACTTGGCAGAACTTCGATTTTGTTGGCACCGTGCGCGCTGCACTCGACGTGCCGATCGGGTTCGACACCGATGTAAATGCAGCTGCTCTAGGAGAAGCGCGCTGGGGAGCCGCTCAGTCCATCTCGGATTTCGTTTATTTAACGGTTGGGACCGGGATCGGCGGAGGCGTAATCGTGAACGGGCAACTTCTGCATGGCATGCTTCATCCGGAGATGGGGCATATTCGGATCCCGCATGATATGCAGCGCGATCCGTATCAAGGTTGTTGTCCGTTCCATGGCGACTGTCTGGAAGGCCTCGCGTCCGGTCCCGCAATCGAGGAACGATGGGGAATACCCGCCCCGGAACTGCCCATTGATCATCCTGCCTGGGCTCTGGAAGCGCACTATCTCGCCCTCGGGCTTGCGAATTGGGTTTGTACCCTTTCGCCTAAGCGCATTGTGCTCGGTGGCGGCGTGATGCGGAAAGAGTGGTTGTTTTCCTTAATCCGCACAGAGCTCGTTCGATTGCTGAACGGTTATGTGCAAACCACGGAATTGACCACGAACTTGGATGAATATGTGGTTCCAGCCAAGCTCGGCAACCGCGCAGGCATAGTCGGGGCGTTGGCTCTGGCACACCAGGCGTATCAGGAACAGCAAAATCGGTCAGCCTCAATCGACTAATCAGACCAAGTGTCCAATCCCGCAGATCTCGCAACATGCAAGACGGTCTGCGTTGCTGTGTCGTGGGCCTCATTTGAATCCGAGGCAGGTCAGGAATTTACGCTTTGTGTCCAGAACCACTTCCGTGCGGGGTTGTTGTCGCCACGTCATTGATCTCAATGACCATTGCGCTGAAGAACTTCACAGGTCGTCTAACGAAGGATCAGCCGTCCGAATCGTGTGACATTTCAAGGCGTACCCAGGTCGCGGTCGCCACTAGTGATCGCTGTCGAAGCGAGTTTTCGCCGTTTCGCTAGCCGAAGCTGAAGGTCAACACTCGTAAGAGGCCAACAACCTGCTTCACCTTATTTGATCAGTTTGCGCTGGCGCAAAACTGCGTCCACCTCCGCGTTTCCAGTGGGAGTGTTGCAACCTTCCATGGGTGCGCCAGCAGCAATCAAAAATTGAGTGACTTCGGCGTAGTCTCCTCCTAGTTCGCCCCAGTTTTGAGTTCCATGATGAAGCCAGCGCATGGAAGGACTGGTCTCTGATATCGAGAGACGCCTTGTGATCGATCAACAGCTTGACCAGATCGGCGTATCTCTTCCAGCACGCCCAGTGCAAAAGCGTGCCGCCGTGCTCTCCACGGGCATCGATCGGTAGACCGGCTGCTAGCAACGCGGACCGTGCCGTGTTCTGAACGGCTGCCAAGTGCGGAACTAGCTGAGCATACTCCGGGAGGACACGGATGGTGGGCGGCACAGGGAGTTGTTAACCTGTGCTCGTGGAGGCTTCAGAGAATTAATCAAGCGCGGATAAATCAGTGTTCGCTCCGCGCGATCTGAGCAATGCCGCTATCTCTTTTTGTCCGCTGAGAATAGCGAGCGCGTGCGGAGTGCGGCGCCCGTCTTTTCTTTGCGCGTTAGCGTCGTCACGGTGATCGAGTAGCGCGGCACGATTTCCACGCTTCGCCCACGCCAAACTGCCCAGTGAAGGGCGGAGTTGACGTCCTGTGCTAGGAAACCAAACGGTTGAGAACATTGTCCCAGGCGTGTTTACCGTGTGAACGCAAAAGATAATTTGGGCCAGTATGGGGCTCGGGCGGTTCGTGGCTTGGGCGAACTGCATGGTTCGGATCGGGCGAAGAGGTCGGCAGGGGAATGGAATGGCGGATTGTGATGTTGTCACTGCTCACGAGGATCTCATGCACCAGCAATCGTACGACTCTCTGACGCTCTGCCACTTCCAGGACATTTCCTCTGGCGCGCAGTCGTGTGCGGAACTGGGCGAGGGTTTCCACCAGACGCAAGTTACGGGTTGGGTCGACAGCCGTCATCTCCAGCGATTGCAGCTCCGCTTCGTTTGCCCGCTGCTGTTTGCGCAGATCCGGCATGCGGCAGCGGAGCTCTTCTAGGGTGATCAGATTCTCCTGATATCCGGTCAGCAGCCGCTCCATGCTCTTGGTCAGGCGCGCTTGATCGCGATGGAGCGCGTCTTCGCGCCGCTTCAGAGGGTCAGTGGTTTGAGCTGCGTGCAGCCGGCGATCTAACTCCGCCTGCAGCAAGCTGGGATCTTCCAGCAGCCGCATAATCTCCTGCCACACCACCGCATCGAGCTGCTCCTGAGGAATCGGCTTGTTGTCGCAAACCGCGCCCTTCAGATGCCGGTAGCCATCCCGTCCTAAGCAGCGATAGTAGTAGATCGTGCGCTGGGAAGTTCGCGTGGAAGCTCGGTAGAGTCCATAACCGCAACGCTGACACACCAACAGTCCCTGCAACAAAGAGGGTTCGATCGTACGTCGAGGAGAGAACCTCTTATTTTTCTCGAATTGCTCTTGCGCCAGAGCGAAGGTTGCTTCGCTGACCAAAGCGGGTACAGGGATTTCGATCCACTCGGGACGAGGCCGTTCGCGAAACGAACTGTCACGGCTGCACAGGCCGCGCTGACGCAAGCGGCGTGTGATTCGCTGACGCGGACGAAGCTCGGTTTTGCCATAGAAAGCGTGGCCTGCGTAAGCCGGGTTATGCAGCATCCTCCAAAGGGTTGTGCGTTCCCATCGGCTCTCTCGCGTCCGCGTCGGCACCTCGCGTTGATTGAGTAAGCCTGAGATGGCGCCCAGGCTGAGACCTTGCCGCGTGTAGGCATGGAAGATGAGACGCACCACCTCGGCCTCGGATTCCACCACTTCGTAGTAGGCCGCCGAAGTATCGGTCTTCTTTATGTAGCGATAGCCGTAGGGGGCGCCCGACAGCACATTGATCGAGCCCTGCTGCGCGCGGTGCCGCTTGCCACGGCGAGAACGCTCGGCAATCTGTGCCCGTTCGTATTCCGCAATCATCCCTTGAAACTGGACCAGCAACTGATCTTCGGCGGTAGCGCCGGAAGGTGCTCGCAAAAAGATCAGTTCCACTCCACAGCGGGCCAACTCTTCGGCCAACAGCACTTGATAGGCATATTTCCGACTCAAGCGGTCTGGGGAGTAGATCAGAACGGTTTGGATCTCACCCGCCGCCGCGAGGTCCCGCAATGCCTCCAAGCCAGGACGGACCAAGGTGGCGCCACTATAGCCATCATCCTGGAACTGCCACTCGGACGGGACCAGGTATCCGTGGGTCGCGGCGAATTGCATCAACGCCGCGACCTGGCTGGCAATGGTGTGGTTCTCCTTTTGCCGATCGGAGGACACACGGGCGTAGAGGGCGGCAGGCTTGTTCATTCACCACCTCCTGGCAGCTTGCCGGCTGCGGGCTTGGAGCAATCGACCAGCACCGGTCCGATGCGAGCAGCTCGTAGGCCTGAGCCAACTTGTCCGGCAATAATCGGTCGAAGTGGTATTCCAGATGGACGGTTCGCGACGGACTGCGCGTCCGATCAGCCACGACCTCCCCCACGGTGCAGGACCGCCGAGAAGGCACGGCTGGCGATCTCGCTCAAGGTCAATCCGGTCGAAGCGGCGTAGCTGCGGAGTCGCTCCACGAGACGGCGGGAAAGCTTGACGGTGAAGGATACTTTGACATCGCCGACCGGGAGGGGGTGCTTGAGTCGCTGTGCCTGCTCGAGGTAGCGATAGGCCTGGCGCTCGGAGATGGAGCAATCCCGGGCCAGTCTCTGGGCAGCCTCGGGCCAATGCGGATACCGCTGCAGAAGGGTGCGAGCCAAGTTGAGCCGTTTGGCCTTTTGAATATGGCTGGCTCGAGGCATATGACATATAAATACGCCTGTATACGTCATCACTCAAGTACTTCTTAAGGTTGTTCCAAGTTCAGCGGCCACAGCCAACGCGACACTCGGTCCGCCACCAACGTCTGCATTGAAGCCGTAGTGTTTGCGCACTCGTTCTCGCATACCGGCGATGCCAACTCCCATCTCTCTGCCTGGCTCATCCACTTGTGCTAGCCTTGTCTGCTCGATGCCATTTCCGTTATCGCTGACCTGCAGTTCAAGTCGGCCCTGATCCATTGTCAGTGTGACGCTTGCGGTTGATGCTCCCGAATGGCGATGAACGTTTGTAAGGCTCTCCTGCAGGACTCTGAACAGCACAAGTTCGCATTCTGTGGAAAATCGTTCACTGTGCCGCGGAATATTGCACTCGACCTTGATATTGCTGCGCTTTGCGAAACCGTCAACAAACCATCTGGCCGCCGAGACAAAGCCAGCCTCATCGAGCAATGGGGGATGTAAAAGATACGACGTTGTACGGATCTCCCGTAGCGCCTCGTCCGCAAGCGCAGTTACGTCCTCGATGAGCTGTGAGATTCCAACCGTGCCCTGGACCGAGTGCTGAAGGGACGCCATCGCCATCTTCAGTGCCGAGAGCGTTTGACCCGTGCTGTCATGAAGGTCGCGAGCAATCCGACGACGCTCTTCATCCTGTAATGTCATGAGCCGAATCGACAGGTCTCGATACTGCGCTTCTGCGTCTTTTCGAATCTCCATTTCAGATTGGAGCATTGCAAGTGCTTCACTGAGTTCCTCCGTACGCAGCTCGACACGCCGCTCCAATTGCTCGTGAGCGTCTTTTAATCGCGCTTCAGCCTCCCTGCGATGAGCCGCTTCTGTTGTCAGTTCAGATAACGATCGATTCAACCTCATCTGCTTCTTTCCGTTTGCATCCCCGAGCACAATAAGAACGCCGCACACGAACGAGAAGCCAACCATGCCATGAAGTTCTGATGGACGGTCCACGGCGAAGGAGTGGCGCGGGTCGACAAACCAGTAAAAAATTCCGAGGAACCCGAGTAAGGCATTCAATCCAGCCGGTCCAAAACCGCACAGGATGGCGGAGAGAGCGACTGAAATGTACACGGTAACGTAGAACGCAACGTGCCCCAGAACCGGATCCAGCAGTGCCCGTAACAGAACCGCTACCACGGACATTGCGCAGGCAATCGTGTACCGCTCGATCACTCGAGACTGTGGCACGGGCGATAGAATTCCGCGTAAATCTGCAGGTGTTCGGTCTGTCATCTTGCACCACCCGAATAGGAATTAGGGCTGAGATTGAAATGAACAATTCGCGCGACGAATTTCAACGAACCTAGCGCGTTAGCTCCAACCATTCACAGTGTTGATTCTCCAGAGGCTCCGGATGCATGAACGGGTGTGCTCGCACCGATGGTTCAACAAATTCAACAGAGAAGAAGAGAAGTTAACGAAGGGTACGACTTTGGAAAGGCTCCGCGTGGAATGTATGAAATGCAACTGCGCTGAATACAAAGTGCTGATCGCAAATGTCGGTAAATTCCTGCCATCGCAATTGACAGGAGGATCCACTGGATGCTTCGAATCGCTTTTAGGGCTGTCGCGGGTCCGTGACATGCGGTGTACGGCCCCACGCCCATTGGGAACAGAAACACTGAAACAAGACTAAGAACGCAGACTGCACAAACAAATAAGAAACTTTTGCTGCTTTGCGGCACAGGCGCCATCGCGTTGTGTGCCTCAGTCATAAAGAAATGTCCCCATATTCCACGATGCGTACTTCCAGGCGGGAGTTGCACAGAGATTCTACCGCAGGTCGATGCCCGGAGAGTGTCGTTTGACGAAGGTTTGCAGTGTTGAAAATGGACGCAAAGCAGGCTAGATTAAGAAACTTGGCGTCGTGGTCCAACAGGTCTGTGCACCTGACGCCAAAAATGCATCAACCACCCACCTAATGACCAACTCTTCTATAAGCGAGGAAGAGGTTTACACGTTTGTCCTAGATGAGATCGAAACTGTCCCCCATCTGGAGGCGCTGCTATTGCTATGGAACAGCCGCCCTCAGCCTTGGACCATAGAGAACCTGTCCAAGCGGCTTTACGTCTCCACCGAGATCGTCGACGCTCCTCGATGATCTGGTTCGACGTCACCTGATTGTGTGCGTCCAGGGCGCGCCAGTCGGATATCGCTACGAATCCGTATCCATTGCGCAAGATCAACTACTTTCTTCCCTGGATTCTACGTATCGCCGCGAGACGGTTCGCATCTCTACGATGATTCATTCAAAACCGTCGTCATCCTTACGCGACTTTGCTCGTGCCTTTCGTTTTCGGAAGGAGCGAGAATGATGGTGGGAGCCATAGTTTACGTGATCGGTGCTTGCACGAGCGCAGCGTGCGCTACGCTGCTGATGCGCGGCTACGTCCGGGGACGAAAGAAGCTTCTTTTATGGAGTGGACTTTGTTTTGCTGGATTGGCGATCTCCAACCTTCTAATTTTTGTCGATTTGGTGCTGATTCCGACCGTCGATCTTTACCGTTACAGGCTCGGTACGGCTGCTGTCGCTATGTTGCTGCTTCTCTATGGTTTGATTTGGGAGAACGAGTAAGCATGATCGAAGGATTCTTACTTGGCGTGATTGCTACTGCGTCCCTGACCGCAGGACTTTTTTTCGTGAGGTTTTGGAACACAACTCGTGACCGCCTGTTTCTTGCTTTTGCTGCGTTCTTTTTTATTGAAGCGATCAACCGAATCGTCCTATTGTGCTTCGAACGCCCCAATGAGGGTAGTCCATGGATCTACCTCATTCGGCTCCTTGCCCTCATGATTCTGTTATTTGCGATTCTGGAAAAAAACTACGGGCGAAGCGGTTGAATTGGCCTTTATCAGAAATTCAGCACCCGAAACGCTACATAGCTGCCCAACCGCGGGTGGGATAGATACATCTAAACACCTGGATGAAGGTTTTGCAGGTGAAGGACCCACAGCGAACCTATTGGCCGTTGCTGATTGTCTTAGCGACGTTTCTGTTGTCTGCCGGTGTCATCGAGGGCCGGCACCTCATAAACGCAGCTATGGCGGATGACACAGAGTTCTCAGGGATTGATGGCGGAAATGTCCCCTCCGCAATAGGGTCGCTGCTGGTCGGCAGCACATCGGCAGAAATCGGCGATGCGGTGTTCTTGAACGATGTCCATCTGCAAGCAGGGCCGAAGGCAAACTTATTTGTGGTGTCGGGCTCCAGAGGTGTCCGAATGTTGGTGTCTTTGGAAACGGCGAAGGAATTCCAAGCGGCGCCGGGTAACGTGGACATCAAAGGAACAATTCGGCGATTGCCTGGGCTGGAGGCCCTTCGGAAGAGCTGGAGGCTCAGTAAAAATCAGGCTCGTTTCTTCGGAAAGGAGCAAGTCTATATCGCTGCCGACTACCTGAAAGAAACAAAATCGGAAAGCAACTAGCGAGTAGGAGACGTTTCGATTCGCGTCCTCCAATGCTCGACACTCTAATAATTTAGCTGTATTTTATGTTCTCTCAAGATGGATTCCGTTCCGCTGTTTGTTCTTGAAAGTTGTATATCTGTATGATATTGTGGCACTTACGTGACTGGCGCCAGCAAAGTCGTGGTGGGGATTGTGCTCCTCTTGAGCGTACTCGTGGTTTTCGCTGCGCCCGCTGTTGATCTTGAGCCCACGGCACTGAGAGCGATACAGGCAGCAAGCCTGTTTTTTGCAGTTCTCGCGCTAGCCGGAACAACAATTGCAGCGACACTGATAGCGGCTAACCCGCACACGGCCCCGGTTTTTGGTGTCCACGCGATTGAGACGACCACCGCTAGTCTGGTCGATCTGAACTGCGTCCGTTTGTGTTAGCTCTCCTTATCTTCGTTTTCTCAAATTTCATTTCCAAGAATTGACTGAGAAGCCTTCATGGCTTCGTCTCCGGTCATGTTTAATCCTTTCGCTGCCAAAACGATTGGAGGACATTTGCTACAGCTTCAGCCCCGGAATTTTTCAGGAGATTTACACGGGAAGCTCTTTCCTTTTTTCGCCGGGGTTTCAAGTGCAACTTCTCGTGCGCTTCTTCTCGACTATGACGGGACGATCGCCCCGTTTCGCTCGGACCGTAACCGAGCGTATCCGTATCCGGCGGTTCTGGACTTGCTGAAGAGGATAAGAACCTTCACACACACTCGACTGGTGCTGGTAACAGGGCGGCGCGCCCTGGACGCCGTGCAATTATTGGGAATAAAGCGTGTCGAAGTGTGGGGGTGTCACGGACTGGAGCGACTCCACATCGATGGCACCTACGAAATGCCTCAGATCGCGGAAAGAAGTCTCCAGACAATTTCACTCGCCCACGAACGGCTGGCACGCGAAGGGCTCCGTGACTTGATGGAGTATAAGCCAGCGGGCATCGCCATCCACTGGAGAGGTATGGAGCCGGAAACAGCGAGTGCAATCCGGCGTAAGGTCGAGGCGGTGTGGTCTCGGCTACCGGATACTCGGGGACTTTGCCTATTGAAATTCGATGGTGGAATGGAAATTCACGCAACCGCACGGAACAAGGGAGATGTTGTCCGCGCGGTGGTTACAGAAACAGCTAACAGAGGATCGATCGCCTATCTGGGTGACGATCTGACGGACGAAGACGCGTTTGCGGCGTTGCAGGGCTATGGCCTAAGCGTTCTCGTAAGATCCGAGTATCGCCCGACACTTGCCGATGTTTGGATTCGACCGCCCGAGGGGGTTGTGGAGTTTCTGACGGATTGGATTAGAGCTTGCGGAGGTGAATCGTGAGGACGAATGATTTCCGGATGGTGGTTGTCTCTAACCGTCTGCCAGTGACGATCGAGTCGGGGCCTGTTGGTTTCGGTGTGGACCCAAGCTCCGGAGGATTGGTGACAGCTCTCCGCCCTCTCCTCAACGATTGTGCCGGGGTCTGGATCGGCTGGACTGGAACCGACGAATCGCCAGAGATTGAGAAGGTGCTCAGGGAGTATTCACAGCAAAGCAATTTTGAGCTCAAACCAATCTTTATGACCGCAGAGGAGAGATCCCGATTCTATTGCGGGTTCTCGAACGAAGTCCTGTGGCCTCTGTTTCATGATCTGCAGTCGCGCTGCAATTTTGACCCTGCGTACTGGGACACACATTTGACCGTGAACCGCCGATTCGCAGAGAAAGCCGCAATCGAAACACGCGCCGGAAACTTAGTCTGGGTACACGATTATCACCTAATGTCCGTTGCCGCAAGCTTGCGGCAACTAGGAGTCACCGAGCAGTTGGCATATTTTCACCACATCCCATTCCCCAGTCCTGACATCTTCGAAAAACTTCCTTGGCGAGAGGAGATCCTGACAGCGCTATTGGATTTTGACGTTGTCGGCTTCCAAACCCTTCGTGATCGGCGGAACTTCGTCGCTTGTCTTCGTCAATTTGTGAAAGGAGCCCAGATAAACGCCCGAGGGGAGCATCTGGTTGTGAATGAACCAGGGCGTACCACCTTCGTGGGTGCTTTCCCCATCGGCATTGACTTTGACGAATTTGCGCAATGCGCAGGGAGAGCCGACGTGGACAATCGCGCCGCAGAGATTGCTCAGGGATTCGGTGGATGCTGCATCGTGCTCGGTGTTGATCGACTTGACTACACCAAGGGAATCCCAGAAAAGCTGGCTGCAATTCGCCATCTGCTCGAATGCTACCCAGAACTACGCGGAAAAATCTCTCTCATACAGATCGTTGTGCCCAGCCGCGAAGATATTCCCAAATACGGAGAGCTGAAGGCAGAGATCCAGCGGACAGTGAGCGAGATCAATGGGCGCTATGGGGAGCCCGGATGGATGCCCATTCATTACCTTCACCGTTCTGTCGACCGATCTGAACTGCTGGCATACTACCGGGCAGCCGACATCGCTCTAGTGACTCCTTTGAAGGATGGTATGAACCTGGTTGCGAAGGAGTATTGCGCCTCCCGTGTTAACAATGACGGAGTACTCATCCTGAGCGAGTTTGCCGGTGCGGCATTCCAGCTTCAAGGAGGCGCTTTGCTAGTCAATCCCTACCATACCCGCGCTGTGGCAGAGGCAATCCGCAAAGCCTGCGAGATGCCGCAATCTGAGCAGAGAAGACGAATGCGCAAATCAAGAGCTCGGATACGCCGGGAAGATATTTACCAGTGGCGTGACGCTTTTTGTGGTTGTCGCGCAGCGTTTGAACAACGCTTGATTGCAGAAGGAACTCACGCCGTCTAGGGTGAAACCAAATCCTGAGTTGGAGTAGCGCGAAGACGGTTTGGCAATGCGATGAACGGAGGAAAACAATGCTTCGATTAGCGATGTTCGTGCTTTTAGTGCTGGGCATGGTTTATTCGAGCGCTGCCCAGCAAGCTTCCACAAAAGACTCCACGGCGACGTGCAGTTTTCAAGATGGGAAACAGCTGACCGTTCGTTACGACAATGACACAACCAGCAAAAACGGACCTCCCGAGGGACGCATTTGGGCACCAGGAGGGACACCGATGTTGTTGTTCACTCAGTCACCACTATCGATTGGGAACACGCAGATCCCAGTAGGGGCCTACAGCATGTACGTCATCCCTCGAAAGGAAAACTGGACTCTAATTCTCAACAAGAATGTGACAGGGGGTGGCAAATACGATGAGCATCAGGACCTATCACGGGTCGAGATGCAGATCGGCCAACTCAGTGAACCGAACAAACAGTTCAGTCTCGCCTTTGGCCACGTTTCGCCGAAGCAGTGCAATATGCGAATATACTTTGGCAAAATCGGAACTTGGGCAGAGTTTAAGGAAAACTGATTTGTGCTTCCAACCTCACAAGGTGAGAGTCGGGCAGCCCCGGGTCTTAAATCGTTCTGCCGTTGCGGCTGTGGAAGGGTCGATCTTGCACTCTGACAGAAATTAGAAGCCGCATTCTATCGTAAGAGGGCCGTGACCTCGATGACTGCAACATCGGCGGTTGAGTTTCTGATCTGGCTGCTCATCGCCGCGTCGGCCATTGCGATCCTGGCGAAGCACGTACGCGTCCCGTATACGGTCGCTTTGGTTGCCGGGGGCTTGATATTAGGTGCGTTGCGTTTGCCCCACCTCTCGCCTCTGGATCCCGGCCAACGTCCCGAATGGTTAAGCCCTGACGTCATACTGATTCTCTTCCTGCCCGCTCTCGTATTTGAGGGCAGTATTAAGTTGAATGTGCGCGACCTTGTGCGGAACTCCGCTCCGCTCCTGCTTCTCGCGATTCTGGGAGTTCTGCTTGCCGCTGTTGTTACCGGCTACTTTGTCCATTGGACGACCGGCCTCCCAACGCCAATCGCGCTTCTTTTCGGGGGGATAATCTCAGCAACAGATCCAATCTCGGTGTTGGCCATCTTTAAGGACCTGAGAATGGAAAAGCGCCTGTCGTTGATCATCGAAGGGGAAAGTCTGCTGAATGATGGCACTGCCGCAGCTCTCTTCCAGATCTTCCTTGCCGGGATCGTCGCAGGACACTTAGGTGTCGCGAAGGGAGTTGGACAGTTCCTCCTCACTGTCCTCGGAGGAGGAGTTCTAGGTTCACTTCTCGGCTACGCTGTGAGCAGGGTCACGAGAACGATCGACGACCCGGAAGTGCAGATCACGCTCGCCGCAGTAGTTGCCTACGGCAGCTATCTCCTCGCCTATCAGTTGCACTTGTCCGGCATCATTGCGGCAGCGTCGGCAGGGCTGGTTATCGGAAATTTGGGCACAAGAAACTGCAGCAAGGAAACTAAAACCGCTCTCGAGTCCTTTTGGGCTTACATCGCTTTCATCATGAATTCTCTGGTCTTCCTGCTGATCGGCCTTGAGGTACACGTCGATGCCCTCGTCCGCAGCTGGGGTCCAGTTCTTCTATGCGTCATCGCGGTTCTTGTCGGCCGTGCGTTGTCCGTTTATCTACTCGTTCCTTTAAGTAACACCATGGCGGAGAAGATTCCTCTACGCTGGCAACATATGATCGTCTGGGGAGGGCTGCGCGGATCTCTGGCTCTGGCTCTCGCGCTCAGCCTCGATCGTAGGTTCCCTGAGCGGAGTCGCGTCCTCGATTTGACGTTCGGGGTGGTGGTCTTTTCGATTTTGGTGCAAGGTCTCACAATCAAGCCTTTATTGAAAGTTCTCGGTTTGTCTAGCGGTCCGCAGTCAACCGAGACCTCATCGCAAAGGGAGGAAACACCCGTCCCACCGATTTGAGAGTCCCGTCGCCGTGACTTCAACCGACACCCTTACTCATTGATTTGGAGGCAATTTTGCAGCCGCCGTTCCGATCTAAGCAGGAAGTGATCATTAATGCGCCTTTGGAAGCCGTGTGGGCGTTCAGCATGGATCTGACGAAAATTCCGGAGTTCCATCCTCGCGTGGTTAAGGTTGACGTTCTTTCTGGCAAGACCCTGCGCGCACCAGGGGCTTCCTATCAATGTCATCTTGCGGGCGGGAAGCACTCTTGCATCGAGAAGGACATCGAGATTATCCCGCTGCAGAGGATCGTGACAGTATTGCCGGAAGACACATTCGGTATCAGCAAAATTCTCATCGACTACAGAGTGGAAACGACGTTTCGAGCGCTCGGCAATCGGTCAACGAAAGTGGAAATTAGCCACTTTTATTCGACGAACACGCTGAAAGCCAAGCTCCTCAACTTAATCGCAAAAGGTAAAATTGCCCGCGAAACCCAGGCGACGTTGAATGCTGCCAAATCCACGATCGAGACTGCCTGCCCTACGGATAGGGTTCGTCAGACAGATTCTTAGGTAGTCAGAATTGTTCCTCCTACTTCGGAATCGCCGACGGGTACGCGAACATCGGCACTGTTTACAGAGTGGTCACAAAACCGTGGCCACGTCGACAAACCTGGTAGAGCGGCTATCTTGCGCAAGAACTCGACACAGGGAGGTGACCGATGAAGGCGATTGTAGTGACGGATCAGGCCGCGGGAACGGCCGGCGTGAGGCTGGTGGAGAGGTCCAAGCCGCACGCGGCGATAAATGACGTGGTGGTTGAGATTCATGCGTCGGGATTCACCGGGGATGAGCTGACGTGGCCCTCGACCTGGACCGATCGCGTCGGACGCGACCGGACACCTTCAATCCCCGGACACGAACTGGCCGGAGTGGTCACCGCTCTCGGCTATGGCACGACGAGGCTATCGATTGGACAGCGGGTGTTCGGCCTCACGGACTGGTATCGCGACGGCACGCTGGCGGAGTATGTGGCCGTCGAGGCCCGCAACCTCACGCCGCTGCCGGGCGACGTTGATTTCAAGGTGGGCGCGGCGCTCGTGATGCCGGGCCTGACCGCGTGGCAGGGGCTGTTCGAGCACGGCAGACTTCGTGCCGGTCAGAGAGTCCTCGTGCACGGCGCAGCCGGAGTAGTTGGGTCGATGGCGAGCCAGTTAGCGCGTGCGGCCGGCGCGTACGTCATCGGCACCGGGCGCGCTGCCGCCCGTCAGACGGCTCTCGACTTCGGCGCACGGAGTTCGTCGACCTCGATAATGACGTCCTGGAAGACATCGGCAAGGTCGATCTGGTTTTCGATGTCCTCGGCGGCGACATCGCGAAGCGGTCTGCGGGGGTGATTCGCGCCGGGGGAACGCTGGTGACCGTCACCGGCCCGACCGAGGCGCGGCCCCCTGGCGGCCTGACTGTCGACTTCGTTGTCATACCAGATTCCGCCCAATTGAGCGAGTTGGTTGAGCGGGTCCGGGTTGGTCGGCTGCGGACAAACATCGGCAACGTTGCTGCCCTCGATGATGCCGTTGCCGCCTTCAACCGGACCGAGCGGATAAAAGGAAAGACGATCATTCGTGTTCAATAGCCCGAAGTGCGAGGACCTCGAGGTCGGTCAGGAGACCATGGACACGGACAGCCGGAACAGCCAGTCTTGCTTGGGGTCGGCGCTCCAGTACATGAGTACTCCATTTACGAGCACACTCAAAAGAACCGCCATAATGGGCCACAGGATCCCTGAGACGAGGACACAGTACCTTGACAGTTTCTCCAATGAAACCTCCCGAAGAAGTTACTACTTTCCTGAACTCTTCCCAGTCGTAGCGACTTTAGTCGCGTGAATCGTGAGTGCTGGCTTCAGAGGTCCGCCTAACTCGCCTACTTCCCCCGTTTGTGTGAAGGACGTTGCAGTGATACCTGACCACACCTCGTGCCACGTCATCTTTTTTTCGGCCGGCGGGAATCCCAGATCGACGGTGAGTTGTTTTCCATCCCAGGTCAAAGAACTGTTGGAGTAGGTGTTGAAATCGCAAGCCGCTGGACCCGAATTGTTACAGAGCATGCCGCGGAGAGTTTTCGTGGTGTTGTCCCACCAGTGCAGTGCAATGAGAAACATTTCCCCAGAGGAACCGCGTACGCGCTCTTCCTCCGTCAAGACATACCCACCCGGGCCGGTTCGCCAGGTTTCTTCGCCGGTTCCCGTGCCGCCCTTTGGAGAGATGCCGCCGGGCGCAAACTCGTAGGATGTTGTCCAAGTACCAGCCATCGCTTTTTCGAGGTCCTGCAATTCCGGCGCAGGATCTGCGCCGCTCGATGCCGAATGGTCTCCGGAGTTGCCCACGTGAATGTCCTTCCCGCCGCGCGCCGTTGCAATTTTAGTAGCGCGAATTGTAAACAGCCCCTTCCTGGGTCCTCCGGGTTCTCCATATTCGCCAGTCTGAACAAATGAGGTGGGAGTGATATCGGACCAGGGATCGTGCCATACTGATTTCTTGCCGCTTTTCGATGTTTCCATTTCATCGATGACGAACTGTTTGCCATCCCAGTTCATGGTGATGTCATTCTGCGCACCCTTTACATCACATGTGTATGGCAGCAGGTTTTGGCATTCCATTCCACGAAGATTATTTGTGTCGGTATTCCACCACAGGATTCCAAGAAGAAATAGATCATTCTCGGGCATGCGCAGACGTTCTTCTTCCAGCAACGTGAACCCCCCTGGCCCTGGTCGCCAGGTCTCTTCTCCCGTGTTGGTCAGGCCATTCGGTGCCGACGCGCTGGGCTCAAACTTGACGCTGAGTGACCACTCTCCCGTTAGAGCTTTGGCAAGGCTTGCAATTTCAGCCGATGGCTGTGGGGCAGATGTTACTGACTGTGCTTTAGCGCTGACGATAAACATTGCACAAAGGGCCAGAACACCAAGCGAAATCGGAGAAACTTTCTTCATGTTGACTCCAGGTCGTGAACAAAGCGTGCTTCGTAGCGTGATGTGCGGCTTGATCGCCCGAGTTCAATACTCCACGCATCAGCCGACTGTAGTGGCAGCGAAACGTTGCCAAACTGGTGTGAGACTGCCGTAGTAAGCGAGATATAGAAATGCAACGGTGATCGTGGCACCGAACCCGAACGCGGGGTGCAACTTTCGGTTTCTCATCGAATCAAGCAATACGACTGCGGTCACCAACAAAGCCCATACACTCAGGATTACAATGTTGCTTCCAAATCCGGCCCAAACGAACAGCCGGACGATGGGATTCGGAAGTATGCAGAAGGTGGCCAATAGCATGAAGCGTTTGTGGTAGGCGACTCGATTTCTTAGCCATATCCCAAGCGCAACGAGGGATGCGAACAGAAGCATCTGAGTGAGTTCAAGCGCAAGCACCGTCAGGATGCTGGAAACAAACTCCGAATGCGCCCGCACTTCGCGCCGGGCCGCGAGCACAGTTGCTGTACAGCCCATGACAACGACAAGAACAGCATAGCCCGCTCCGAATGAGCCCAGGCCCCTGTGAATGCGCGTGCGATGCGAAGCAATCAGGAACGTTTGCACTGCGAACAGAGCAATCCAGCCTGTCATCACCGCCCCATGGACATGCAGGAACATTGAAAGCCCGGGCGTCTTAAACAATGATTGGAGGTAATATGTGCGCGAGAACCCGACAAAAACGAGAATTGCAATCGATACCGCGAGCCACACAAAAAAGCGCCGCTCTGACCGCCGGCGGGTAGCAGAGAGTTCGGAAAGAGTTATCGAGTCTGTTCCCATCGTGATCTCTTTCTGCAAGTTCACATCGGTGGACGGACGTTCCCGTACTCGAAGTGCGTTGAGCGATGGCCCATGACCTTGTTGCCTCGGTTATCTACGTCCTCTTCAACCCGCAAAGGCAGTCCGCTACCTTTGGATACCCACATTTGTCCGTCTTCAGTGACCTCGTCGTATTCGCGATGCAGGGAGTAGACCGTTGCGGCTTCACCGTTCACAGATTCGCTGCGAAGGAGCTGGCAAGTTGACTTGCCCTTCTCCTCTTTTTCCTTCTCCTGCTCAAGAACGTCCTGCGAGGTCACGGGGATGCGAATCCATTTCCCGTGCACTTGAATGTACTTCTGTCCGTTGGCGAATATGGTTTCGGCTTCCGTCGCCTTGCCAGAATTAACGGCGGTACTGGTCGTGTAACTGTGGCTCGGAGTCGTTGCGACCTTTGTTAAGGCCTCAAAGACCCGCTGGCAGGCATCGGCTGCGCGTGCTGTCACGGCCTCCCCCATCACGAGTAATGAAAGAAAGGAAAGCGTGAAGACGTAATTGCGAGACATGAAGTTCTCCTTAATCGAAACTGAGTCATCTCTTCTCCGCGCTGCTGGCACATTTACGGCTCTACCTACTCCACGCCCACAAGACCTCGGACTGCGCCGAACAACTTGGCGGAGCTGTAGCCAATGCCTTTCCGAAAGACCAGCTCGACATTGCGAATGTCGGAAATTTGTTGTGATGGACTGCCACGTACTACAACCAGATCCGCCTGCTTACCCACCGCGATGGTTCCGATTCGTGATGCTTGGCCAAGAAACTCCGCTCCATTGGCAGTGGAAATATGAATGGCTTGCTCGGGCGTGAAACCTGCCTGCACCAACAACTCGATCTCACGCTGGTCGCCATACCCGGCGAGAGTTCCACCGTCTCCAGTGGGATCATTGCCCGCCAGCAAAGTTCCTCCGGCGTTGGCAAACTCGCGTTCGAACCGCATTTCCTTTGTGAGCAACTGGGGCACCGGGTGCTTCTCTAGTTGCCGGCGTATCATTCGGTACATCAACCCGCTCCGCCATCCAAGCGCTCGCATCTCACGATTGTTCATTAGCTCCAAAGGCTGCATCGCACCGCTAAAATCTGCGTCAACCGCGAGTGTGGATGTGATAGCGACATGATGTTTAATCAGGTGTCGCATCATTGCTTGAACTTGAGGGCTATCGATCTGCAGCTGAGAGTCGAAATATTCCAGTGCCTTCATGAAGTCCGGACAAACCCCGGCCTGCTTGCCGGGATAAAACTCTTCATCCACCAGAATCCCGTGTTCGAGGTTGTCAATGCCAAGGTCGGCAGCTTCGGTGAACCCGACAGAACAGAGATGGCCGGTGATTTTAAGCCCGTGGGAATGTGCGCGATTGATGGCTGCCGAAAGTTCGGCAGGCGTGATATCCGTATAGGCCTTGAAGGACGTCATACCCCGGCTCGACCAGAAGTCCACCGAATCAACAGCATCCGAGGCGTCCCCAAGTTGCTGCATTTGTGGATAGAAGTAAGGTGCGCTCTCCGGCGAGGGCTTGCCGTCCAAATACGGGGCCGTAAGAAACATATCCGGACCTGGTCGTCGTCCTGTATCGACGTCATGTTTCAAGGCCAGATCGGACTCTGGATCAATGCTGCCTGCCGTCCGCATCGTTGTAACGCCGCCAGCCAAGTACATCAACGGGAACGCCAGCGACTCCTGTAGGAGCTCTGGGCGGTTGTGGATTGCCGCAGTTATCGAAGACGATGTGGTAAACAGATGCTCGTGCATCATGACGAGACCAGGAAGAACTGTTTTGGCTGATGAGTCGATGACACGCGCTCCGCGAGGTACTTCGGTGACAGAAGAAGCGCCTAAGGCAACGATTTTTCCCCCACTGATCACAATGGTCTGATCGTCAACTGCAGGAGAGCCAGTCCCATCAATCACGTGTGCGTGAACCAGGGCGATAATCGGAGCATTTTCGACGATGAAGGCAGAGGGCGGCTTCGCAGCTTGCCTACGGTAGTAGAAACGAGGAACCAAGACTGCAACCCACGCCAACAAAACAAGTGCAATGACGAGCAGCAACGCTTGCAGGAGCCATCCGAAAAGTTTGCGGAAGATTTGCATCATCGCTTGTCTACCGAATTCCACATGAATTACCGGCTATCTATGTCCCTGCCACTTCCAAAGATCGGAGTACTGAGCCTGCGGTTGGGTGTAAGGCGGCAGGCTTTGGATCCTTTTGATCAAAACGCCGGACAAGTAGCTGCTCCCGAGAGACACAATGGCGAACGCGAGGAGGAACCCACCGATCGCGGCCGCGAGCGAAAAGAATGTGCTAGTCTCGGTTCCCGCGCCCCCTCCGCACTTTGCCCTTTGCGGTTGCGGCCACGTCAGCACCATCGTTAGCCGCGCGACGGGTTTGTGACTCGCATGACACTGCCAACTGGCCTCGTCGAGAGGCCGTATGTCAGCAACCGAACTCTGCATTACGACCAGATGTTGGCTCATGGTCACTCCCACTGCGCCGAAGTTCATGGTGCTTCTCAGTTACGGCTCGACCTTGTACAGTGTCGCCATCCCCGCATCCATGTGATCGTCAATGTGGCAATGGAACATCCAGATACCTGGGTCGTCGGGAACCATGTCGACAGTCTCCATTTGCGCCTGCATGAGAGGAACGACATCCGTGCGCCTGCCGTCGTGCACTACCACGTTGCCGTGCCAGTGCGGAGTGTGCATGCTGAATTGATTGCCAAGGGCTAGAAGATACCAGCGAACCCGCTCTGCTCTTTTCATGGTCATCATTGGACCGGTTCCGTAGATGTAACCGTTAATTGTGAACTTGACATTGGCGACGCTGAATCCTGAACCCAAGCCGAAGGGGCCATTGTCGACAACTGGATCTTGCTCGAGCTTGTTCACTCCTTTGGGATCGCCTGTGAAAGTCTGGATGTTGTGATCGAGATACCAACTCACGTTCTCGTCAAAGAGCTGGAACAGGCAGACGAATTCCCGGTCGACGTCTTTGGGTTTGCCGTTTTCGTCTGCCATCCCTCGGCGGCTAACGATCATTGCTCCGACCAGTCCGCTCGCTACATCCTTCCCTTCATTTGTATGGGAGTGATATAGCCACACGACCGAACTGGGATCGTTCGGGCCAGGACCGGCGCGCTCGGGAACTTTCCATGTGTAGGTATGAGCCTTGCCGGGAGGCACTGCATCGTCTTCCTTGTCGGCTCCAGATGTCCCGTCGGCATAGGGCGTGCCTTCGGAGTCCTTGTCATAGAAAACGCCGTGCGGATGCATGCTGTATGGGCGTGTGGCATTATTCTTGAAAATGATCTTGATCGTGTCGCCGACTTCAGCGCGCAGGATTGGACCTAGAATTCCAGCGGTTGCCCATTCGGCAGGCCGTGGTTTCAGTTGGCTGAAAGTTTCATCGGTATACTCGCGATAGATGGCTTTGCGATACACCGTTCCGATGCGATGAGGGCCCTTTTCAACGAAGGTTTTCGAATAACCCTCGAACTTCATGCCCATCATCTTGTTCACGCCACCGGGAGCGTAGTCCCAGTCAACTTCGTCAGCAGCGATGAAATAAGTGCGGATCTTGCCGCTGGGGACGACGAGAGCCGTTTGGGCGACGCTTGCTGCCCAACCAATCAGCGCCATGCCGATCAGAACTGCGGCAATTGTTCGAACACCCGCGATGGGCATTTTCATTGTCATCTTTGCTTCTCCGCATACACGTTCTGAGGATTTCTCTTTCTCATTTCCGCGCTACATCGATCTCGTCATCAGCTTTACTTTGGCCAGAAGTGCAATATCCAAGAGGCACCGCTGTGCCAAACTCGGGAATGGCCAATCAGGCTCTGAGTCTCCTCGTAGAGAATCAGGAACAAACCTCCCCAAAGCGTTGCGGGATGAATTCTTTTTCGAGAGGAGAAGTCATAGAGGACAATCAAGAGAAGGAAGAAGTACGTAACCATGGTGATGCCGTGGGACACTTCGTGAATCCAGCGCACAGGCCAACGGAAAATGCCGGCTTCGCCGATGACCAAAGTCGCGAGAAGGATCAGTCGCTTGTGTGTCTGCGGCGAGTTTCGATAGCGAAGGGCGAAGTATGCGAGGCCAGCGAAAACCAGGAGTGAGGCGATCGAATCGTAATAGAAAACCCACGGGCCGTCGAAGCCGGGCGGGAAGCGGTTATGCGCCACGGCCGCTGTCACGGTCAACGCGCCGACGACCGGCATGCAGCAGATAAGAAAAAAACCAGCGATCCCCAGGCGGCGATGCAGAGCGACTCGTCCGACGGACACAAGAGACACTTGAGTCAAAAGAAGAAGCATCCAGGAGAGGAAGAGCGCCGCGTGGATATAGACAAGCAAACTGGGGAACGGAAAATACTCTGCCCGAAATTGCACATACTCCGAAACGAATCCGTAGAGCACCGCGGCGAAGATCAGCAACGTTATTGAGAAAAAGAAGAACCGCTCTACGGAAATCCGGGATTTTGGGAGCGAGTATTGTGTTGCGCTGACCGTGCTCAAGTTCATATCTCCTTTAGATTGAGTCAATTCATCTGCGCACGAGAACGCACGTCACAGCCTCACGCCCGCATGTTCCGCCGCGAATTTGCCAACGATCGGCAGCCTGAAAAGTTTTTGCTGGTAAGCCTGATACATGAGGAAGATCCAGATTCCGAAGCCAGCCACAGTGAAAATCAACATCAACGGCAGGGCGATCAAGCCAAAGACTCCGGCCGTCAAAGGTGTTAGAACAGCCGAAAGGATCATCCAGACAATCCAAAAGGCGACCCAAACGACGTTGAAGAAAATGGACTGGAATGCGTGAAAACGAACGAAAGAGTTCGACTTGTAGGGATCCAGGAAAAGGAACACAATCCCGGTGATGAACCCTGCAATGTAGGTGAGTGCCCCAACGACGTTCGTATCCATAGTTCTCGATACCGTTTCGGGGGATGGGGGCATTACAGCGACGCCAGCTGAGTTCCCGACTGCCTGCGCAGAGACATCGGCCCCGGGATTTGCCGGCGATCCACAGGACTGGCAGAAGCGGGTATCATCGGTTAGAGCTGTACCGCAAGATTGGCAAGCGCTCATATCGCCCTCCCCAGAATGGAACTGGTCGCTGGGCTGCAACGTGGGGAATTTGCTTGCAATCGGAAGAATTCGCAAACCAACTGAGGACAAATTGTGCATTAACCGCTAATTGTTTTTGTTCGAATGATTTAGAGAGTCCGATTAACTTGTTTTAGTCCGTCTTCGTGCTAAACTCGACGCTCAAAAACCTCGCCTGGCGTATGAAGGCCTCTGCTTCACACAATTCTTCCGCTCCGGAAACAAGCTACAGATTCGGACTTTACGTGCTTGACCCGAGCGATGGCACACTAACGCGCGGTTCTGTACGCGTGCGTGTGCAAGAACAGCCTTTCCAGCTATTGCTCCTGCTGGTGGAACGCGCCGGACAAATTGTTTCCCGGGAAGAGATTCGAAATCGACTTTGGCCACAAAATACCTTTGTTGAATTCGACAGAAGCTTGGGAGTGGCAGTACTCAAGGTTCGGGAAGCTCTTGGGGATGACGCGAGCAATCCTAGATTTATCGAAACCATTCCTCGGCGGGGATATCGGTTTATAGCACCGGTACAGATTGAAAGCCCGGTTCCTGCGAATCCGGCCCGGCCGATTATGAGGAACAAAAAACGGCTCGTGTGGATAGCTCTCATCGGGAGCTTGCTGGCAATTTCGGCGGTGGCAGCAGCCTGGATCGTTCGCTTGAGGAGTCACATTCCCGAACATGCTGCGATCGTAATCGGCAACTTTGCCAACGAAACCGGTGACCAGGTGTTTGATGGTTCCCTGCGCCGAGCCGTGATGATCCACCTCGCGCAGTCTCCCTACGTCACCATCGTCCCGGAGCAGAAACTGGGAATGGCGCTGCAGAACATCGGGCGGTCGCCCGAGGAAGCCCTCACCCCTGCACTAGCCTTGCAGGTGTGTCAGCGGTTGAAGAGCGCGGCATTGATTACCGGCCTCATCCGAGGCTCGACCCAGCGCTACCAGGTATCGGTCGAGGCGCAAGACTGCGCCGATGGTACCTCGCTCGTACACGAAGCCTTTTCTGTCGATAGCAAACCGGAAGTACTTCCGCGGCTCAGTGTAGCGGTTGACGATCTCCGCAAGAGGTTGGGTGAGTCACAGCAGTCGCTGAAGACCTTCGATGTCTCCATCGAGCAGGCGACCACAAGTTCTCTCGAAGCTCTTAGAGCTTATCAGTTGGGACTGGACCTGCGCGCGCATTCCAAAAATGTGGAAGCGCGCGATGTATTGAAAACGGCGATTGCCCTCGATCCGGACTTCGCCATTGCCTACGCACAGCTGGGATCGACGTACTCCAACCTCGGCGAGCCGTCGTATGCAAAACAATATTTCGAAAAAGCCTTTGCGCTGAGAGCGCGCGCGACCGAACCCGAAAGGCTTTACATTACGGGTCGCTACTTCGACATTGTGACTGGGGAGCGCGAAAAGGGCTCTGAAAACTCCAAGCTGTGGCTGGAGATTTACCCCAACGATTGGAAAGCTTACAACGCACTTGCCAACAATGCCGTCCTCCTCGGGCGATATCAGACTGCGGCGGACAATGCGCACAAGGCCGTGGAACTAGGCCCGGGCCAAGACTTCGGCGTATCCAATCTGCTGATGGGGCTCATGGGGCTCAATCGCATGGATGAAGCTAAGGCACTCTGCGAGAAACTCCTCTCGACCGGACACGACAATAGTTTTATCCACCTTGACCTTTTCGGCATCGCATACTTTCTTAACGATCAACCGGCTTTGGAGCGTCAGCGCGATTGGGCAAAGAAACATCCCAACGACGTGGGAATGATTTTTGCCGAGGGATCGGCCGCTGCATCGGAAGGCAGGCTTGAGATTGCCACTAAGCAGTTTGATCAGGTGGCCGAACTGGATATCGCCAACGGTGATTCCGAGGCGGCGGCAATCGCCCTGGCGGTCTCGGCAGAGATCAACTCTGAAATGGGGCGTGCCTCAATCGCCAACAAGGAGTCCGAACGCGCTCTGAAACTGGGCAGAAATGAAATGGTATACGGCCTCACGGGTCTGGTTGCTTCGCGCGGAAACGAAGTTCAGCGCGCTCAGCTTCTGCTGAACCAGATGGATCATGAACACCCTCTTGCAACTTTCAATCTTGGAATCTATTCCCCCATCCTCCGAACCATGGTGGCGGTCTCCCGTGGCACGTCCCCCGCGGAGGTCACCCATCTTATGGAGCCCGCACTGCCATATGAATTCGGTTCATTGGCCGACATGCTCCCCATCTATGTTCGCGGAACTGCGTACCTGGCAGCCAACGCTCCCGACCAGGCCGAGGTGGAATTTCAGAAGATTATCCGCAATCGAAACATTGACCCCCTAACGACTCTATATCCTCTTTCCGTGTTGGGCATGGCGCGTTGTTATCGGATGATGGGAAAAATGGTCGAGAGTGAGAATGCGTATCGACAACTGTTCACCCTTTGGAAGAATGCAGACAAAAGCTTGCCGCTCCTGCTCAAAGCGCGAAATGAATCTGAGGGGCACAAGAGGATCAAAACGCGGAGATCTTGGTGAGCCTACGAACCCTGATATAAGGGGGCTATGACAGACCGGTTTGCGCGTTCCGTCCCACATGTGACCGACTCAGAGCCCGGGATCGCCGTGTGCCACTGTTGATGGTATTTTCACGACGCCCTTGAAAAGGGGGGGAATAGATTCCCCTCCCTGCACTGCTTGGTCGTCGGCAAACTTTTTCAAAGAAACGATACCGGTTGACTCTCACTCAGCAGCTTCTCTACAAAGGAAGTCGCCGTCAAGCCCCGATGTCTTCGAACTGCTACCAAGAAAGATTTGGATACTTGTGGGAAGTTTCCGGAACATGACGAACATGCAACAACATGTTTGAATCTCTGATTCATGGAACTTTATGGTCCAATCATGGTCCACGAATCCTTCCCGCCCGCTACTGAATACGCTTTTGGGAGCCACCCGCGTCGCGTATTTTCAATCAGTTACCCGTTGAGCGGGTTCTTTCACGGCGGTAGCCTGCGTGGTCGGGATCGGTTGTCGAAACGACCGCTGAAATCTGACCTTGCCTTTTGCTACCTCGAAGCCATGTCAAAATTGAGGCAAGTCTCGGCAGGCTCAGATTTTTTACAACTTGGCTCCGTTTTGGCTCCAATAAAGTGAGCAAAATCAGGCAGGTTTTCTGGGCTAAGTCTTGCAGAATGAGTAGATAGTTCTGGGCGACTACAGCCCTGAAAAGGCTACTCTCCGCTAGCATTTTGGAAACGGCGAAACCTATAGAGTAGTACCAACCTGAATTGCAGAAGGGTTGGAGCGTTGAGTTTTCCAATCCGAAAGACTCCGACTCCCGAAAAAGTCCCGAAGTCAAGAGAGTGCAAGAGGAAAGGCATGTCTCGTCAACAGTTTAGGAGAGCGCTGCTCTGACTCTTAATCAGTAGGTTGAAGGTTCGATTCCTTCCGCGCTCACCACCTCTTTCGTGCACAAGCGTTTCCGGGTGTTGGTCATTGCA
>Ga0335069_10001674_pt1 | contig 35428 bp, 35 predicted proteins | sample Lox_Sample_11_FD_206714 | JGI IMG/M metagenome (GOLD analysis project Ga0335069, IMG submission 206714) | Soil microbial communities from Loxahatchee National Wildlife Refuge, Florida, United States - Lox_Sample_1.1 | ecosystem: Environmental > Terrestrial > Soil > Wetlands | place: USA... | reverse complement strand
ATTGGTGCATGATCCACTTCAGTAACGGAAGAGCACTGTAGGCCAGAAGAAAGCCGAGCAAGATGAGCGAGAGGACGCCGGATGCCGCTTTGATTCCCGCCGATATGATCACGACGCACGCGGCACCGAGCAGGAAGCGCATTGACTCTGACGTCGGGCGATTGGTCATATCCGTCTCGTCACTTTGCAAAGGGTGCACTCCTGCTGCAGGCATTCCTAGTATCCTTCCGCATGGATTGGCGATCATCGCGTGCGCCTTACAACCTGAGACTCACCTAACACCTTGTTTACAACCCGACAAAAGTGGGACGAGGTGAGCTTACGAGTACCGTACGACTCCGAGAACTTCCGGAGTTTTTCAGCTTCTCTCTTCGCGCCAGGTTAGCCGGCTCGGTCTGCGGCTTGAGCAGTGACGGTGCCTGCTGCTCACCGAACGGTTCATTTTGCTTCTTCAAACGCGTAAATACGGTTCCAGTCATTCTTCGTACTGACTACGGTCCAGCCATTCTGCTTCGCGTAGTCATCCAGTTCGGGCGTGAAATGTACCAGTGGATCGGTGGGCAAACCGCGGGTTGGACCGTAGGCGAAATCGCGCGCCGCATCATCGTGCAGCACCAATAGTTCGAAGCGCGCTCCGCTGCCGCCCTGCGTGTATTGCAACATCTGCTGATCACCCGTGGAGTTCCCGAACGCGGCGATGGGGCGGCGGCCGATGAACTCATTAATTCCCGCCGCCTTGCCGCCATTGTTGTCATTGAAGTTAAGCTCCGGAAGGCGCACGAGCACCGGCTTGCCGTCGCGCATTTCGAACTTCGTCTTTATGCTGCTGCCGACTATCTGTTCCGGCGGGATGCCGTAAACCCGCTGCGCCCACGGGCGCATGAATTCGACGCCGCCGCCCGAGACGATGTAGGTCTTGAACCCGTTCGCCCGCAGGTATGCAAGCAGTTCGAGCATCGGCTGGAAAGTCATTTCGGTGAAAAGCTTGCCGGTCTTCGGATTTTTCGCCGTAGCGATCCAGCCCTTGACGATCTGCTCGAACTCGTCGGTGGTCATGCCCGCGTGGGTGGCCATGACTAGTTCCATGAGTCCGCGTTCACCGCCGGCGGCCAAGCCTTTCAAATCGCCCTTGAGCACCGAAGCGAATGGTTCTGTAGTCTCCCAACCAGGATGCTGCGGGGCGAGCGCTTTCACGCGGTCAAGTACGAAGAACAACTGGACGGGAAGCGGTTCTTCGCACCATAGCGTGCCATCGTTGTCGAATGTGGCGATGCGTTCCGCCACAGGAACGAATTCCGGACTGCCTTCGGTCGTCACCCGTTTGACGAAATCGAGGATGGCTTGTTTTGCTGCCCCCTCGTTCCACGAGGCCAATGGCTGCGCCTGATACTCCCAGAGCTTCTTGGCGGCAACGCCGAAATTGCCAAGCTGGTAAATCGCGACGCCTTTCGGACTGAACGCGAAGGCTTGGAAGGGCTCGGCTTTTAGCTGCTTCACGAAATCTTCCGAAGCGACACCCACTGTGACGTGAGGGTGGTAATTTTCCCCGCTGGCCTTGGGCACGAACGTCTCGACATAAGGAACGATGTCGCCATCAGGTGGCGTATCGATGAACGCTTTCGCCGTGCCCCCGCTGACCGCGAAGGGCGCCACCGCATCAGCGACCTTCTGCTGCAGACGCAACAGGTTGGGCGTTCTTTCGACGAGGAGCAAGGTGACGGCGACACCCTTCGACGGCACGGCTACAAGACCATGCCCCGTCAATTGCAGTTCTGCCGGACGTTCGACAGCCAAGACCTTCGTGACTGCCGCAGTCACAGCGTCAAAGTCCCTTACTCGGATGTATCGCTGCAGCAGCGTAACGTGCGGCACATGGGTCGCATCGAGAGAATACCCGCCAGGGTAATTTCCACGCAGCCGGGCGTTAAATGCGTTAGCCTTGCCGACCATTGTCTGATCCGGCTCGAGAAGGATGTCGATGGCTACAAGGTTGTCGCTAGTGGCTTGCAGTCCTGATGTCGCCTGGGCATTCGCTCGCAGACCCAGGACTGAAACGAGACCAACTACAAAGAAAAACGCGACCGCCGCCAAAACGTAGTTATGTTTGCGAATCGTTTTCATTTTCCTCTCTCCTTGAGTTACGGTGATGCGCGCGTCTCGAACCATCGGCCGCGTCGCCCCCCTTCTACCTACAGCGACGACTCCTCACTCGCTGAGCCATGGTTAAGTCACTCATTCCCTATTGGCGCCTGTCTGCGATCTTGCAGACTCTTCTCCTGTTAACGAGGCTTTGGGAACAAGAGTGTGAACGCCATCCTGAATTCCCAAGGTGAGGCCTTCGGTGGATGGACAACGTTTCCGAAAAAGAAAGTCTGGACGTTCACCGCTTGGTGTCCGAATTTCCAGACCCGCCCGGGGCCACCGCCGATCGGTACGGTCCATCGCCCTCCATGGTTCTTTTCCCAGTTGGCTGTAATGCCACTAGTCTGAAGGGAGAGATACCAGGCCTTTTTTAAGTTGTAATTGAGGAACGGTTGAAGGTAGAACTGGTTTACGTCGGGCCTGTCCTTATGCCCGGCTACAGACCACATGTTGTTGACAAGCACGCCGATGGTCCCAAATTTCGGCTGTGCCAGGGCGACAAATGTTGGACCCATGGCGAATTTCCCCTGGCTCATATAGCGGTAGGGAGTACCCATGGGCACCAGAAAAATCGGTCCTGCGCCCCAAGTCACCACACTGTGCTTTTTGGGAGAGAAGTAAAACTGGGGTTGCATGTCTCCCAAACCGTAGGCGCCGGTCTGGTGCAGGGATCCATCTTCCAGCGGTACGGCATACGGTTGGTAGACGATGGGGGTAACCCAGCGCGTGATCACGTTCCACTTCGAGCCGAGGCTGACCGGAATGACCGGCTGAATGACGAATACATTCTGGACACGATTAGAGTCGCCGATGCCGAAGTTCCAGTTTTCCTGAAAGGGTACGCTGATCATACTGGCAATGGGATTCTGAGAAGCTTTTCGCGCTTTGTCCAGAGCTGCTGCATCGCTTACGACTGCGCCGGCCGCTGGTTGGGTCTGAGCAGCTGGTGGTGCCTGCGTTGGAGCCGGGGTGTCCTGCCCCCAACTAGATGCAGCACTGAGTGCGATCCAGATCCCAACGATTCCGACAGAACACACTGTTTGTACTCTGTTGACCTTCATGAATGTTCTCCTTACTTAATTCGACCTAATGCCCTATTCAATTTGTGTCGGTCACAGCACTTTATGGCCTCACCCTAGAGGACGACGGAGACTTGGAAAACTGTCAGTGTTAACAGGCCCTTGAACCACGCCGCTTGCCCAAGAGAGTGCCCCACTCGCGGATTCCAACCATGCACTGAAGTGCGCCGATAAATGGGCGCGCCGTTTCAGTCGACGCAGCGGGCGACTCTCAAAGAACTTGTTCGTTTGACAATCGATGGTTGGACCGAAAAGAGGAGGAGTGCCCTGGTTCAGGAACTCCGCAATTTGAACTCTAGCTGTATGTTTTGACAGTTGTGAAGCCGTCCTTCCCCCTCTATAACCGTTCTGGCTTTTCAATAAACGCGGGGATTGCACCCTTGAGGGATCGTCCAATGGAAGCTGTCGCGCCAGCGCAAGATAGAGGAACTGCTCTCGCCGAAGAGCGCACCGATCTGGCTCTCCAGCGCACCATCATCGCGGCGGAAAGAACGCTGATGGCGTGGATCAGAACGGCACTTTCGATGATCGGGTTCGGGTTCACCATTTATAAGTTCTTCCAGTATCTGCCTGCGGACATTGCGGCCGGGAAAGTGCATCGCCCAGATGCACCTCGTAACTTGGGGCTTACTCTTATTGCTCTGGGGACGTTAGCTTTGGCGGCCGCCGCGTGGAATCACAGGCGATATCTCAATGAACTTGGGGTTTCCCATAAGAAGCACATCTGGTCGATCTCGTTCGTAGTATCAGTTTTCGTCGTGCTTATTGGAGTGATCGCATTCTATGGCGTCCTGTTGCGCAGCGGACCTTTCTAGATAAACACGAACAGTAGGTGGCGACTCTTGCCTTACCCATTCACCCTTGCAGCGGCGCTGGTGCTAGCCAGTGTCTACGTTATCGGTAATAGGCTACGTGCGAGATCACACCACCGGCGCTGGATTTCGATTGCCGCCGGCGTGTCTGTTGCTACGATCTTCGTTGACCTTTTGCCAGAAATCTCTGAGAGCCAGGCAAAGTTCTCAACAGGCCTTCATCGCGGCGCCGCTCTCTTCCCGGAGCAAGCCATCTACCTGGCAGCGATGGTGGGATTTGTCCTTTTCTACGGACTGGAGTACATGGTAGCGGCATCCCCGTCCGAAGAAGATAAGCCGAGCAGCATATTTTTCTCACTTCAAATCGCGGCTTTTGCTTTGTACAGCGGCCTAATCGCGTATCTCCTCGTCCACAATACTTGGCACGGCGTTTCATCCTTGGTCCTCTACGCTCTGGCGATGGCATTTCATCTGCTCCTAGTGGACCACTCGCTGGCTCAGGAGCGCTATCGTCTGTACGAAAGTCGCGGACGGTGGATACTCGCTTTGGCAGTCATGGCAGGCTGGTTGGTGGGAATCCTTACTCCGATACCCGAGCAATGGCTGGCCCGAATCACGGGCTTCGTTTGCGGAGGCGTTCTCATGAACACCCTTGTCGTCGAACTACCGGAGGGACGTGGCGGGCGCCTCTGGTTTTTTGTGTTGGCTGCGGCGGCATACTCCCTGGTGCTGATCGTTGTCCTAGGTTGATCCGTGCGTGGCCGCTAATTGCTTCCTGCTGCAGGGCTCTCTCTTCGGACACTTTCGTGCCCGGACCTACTAGAACACGCGGCCCAGAGATAAGAACCATTTCGCATGTCCGGTGTCTCCTACACTTCCACCGACGAAGATGGGCCCCAGTGCTGTCCGCATGATCATTCCAGCCACGCCGTCATTGGGAAGCTTGCTCACATCGGGCGCGTTGTACACCTTTCCAACCTCATACATTGTGACGGCGTAGATGCCTTCGCCCAGGAACGGTGGAAGGGTAGCCAACCGGTGCAGGTATCCTGCTCGGAAGAGATAGAACTGGTTTCCGCGTAGCTCGTTCTGGCCATAGGCAAACAACCCAGTCGTCCCTCCGAGTAAAAATTGCGGAAGGCCAGTCCGTTCGTAGCCCAGGGTTGACCCGCCCTGCGCAACCAGGAAAACGGAAGATGGGCGCGAGATGGCTTTGAAATACTCCGCTCTGAGTTCAAGATTTGGAAATGCTTCTGGCGCACCCGGGCTCGTATCCACCCAGTAGAAGTTTAACTGCCCCAAGTACCCCTGCCGGGGAATAATCGGATTGTCCAGGTGGTCAGAGGTGAAGCGAAATCGCGCAGCGCCGACGCGCCCGTCGACCGATGAGAACTGCGGAGTGCCTAGCTTTAGACGGGCATTCAGGTAACCGGTTTCGTAGCCGGCGCGGACTTCGCTGAACCGGCTCAGCGCATAGCCGAGGTCGAGTCCAACTCCCGCTTTCCCGAACCGGTAGTCGGCCTGAGGATCACCATTGGAATAGATCCGCTGCGCACTGCTGCTGGCCGTTGCGCGCGGAGCAAAGAACCACGAGGAAGTCTGGCTGAACTTCTTGTAGAGCTCGGCATCAATCCCATAGATGTTTCCCAACTTGAAATCCATCCGCAATTCGGAGCCAAATCCCGCAACGTCGAGGAACGTTAGCCGCCCTCCCATCGCGAAAGTGACATTGTCGGGTTGCGTGCCATTGACGTCAAATGCGAGCTGCAAGAGAGGAGGCGCATAGTTCTCCTCCTGAACCGTAACCAGCAGGCCGATTTTGCCGTCAGTCTGAGTCAATCCGTAGGCGGCGCTTTCGAATCTTCCAACTCCGGTCAAGCGCGTCAGATAAGATTCCAATTTTGGCGTGTCGATCGGTCTGCCCACCAGTGGTTGGAGAAAGTTTTGGATCTTTTGGTTCAGATCGTTGCTGGAACCCTCGACTCTGACAAATTCCGGGATACCCACGGTATTTTGCTTGCGCGCATCGCGTCGTGCCACGTATTCGGCCCAGGCAGCGTCATCAAGAGCATAAGGCAGTAGGAACTTGGCCTTTTCCTCCGCTCCCTGCATGCCTTGCTGGATGAGTGCGTCCGCCTTGTCGAATTCCATGGTTGTGAATTTCTGGACGTCCACTTTGACAACGATGTCTGCCGCTTCCATCCCCCGCAGCTCGGTCGCGCCGGTGACGACACTGACGGACTGGCCGAGCACACCGAACAGAGATTGGATTTCATCCGCAGTGGCGGGAGCGACCTGTAGATGAATCGCGATCACCACATCTGGCCCCATTTGCCGCACAAGGTCGGTAGGCAGGTTGTCCACCAAACCGCCATCGACATAAACCCGATCTCCGTCGCGGACGGGAGCGAAGATTGCCGGTAACGACATAGAAGAGCGCATTGCTAGACCAACCGGGCCGGTAGAAAACACATGTGCCTTTCCCGAAATCAAGTCGGTAGCTACGCAGCGAAAAGGTATAGGCAGGTCGTCGAACGATCTCACCGACGAGTATGCCAGTGTTTCTCTGTAGATAAGCAGGTTGATTTGATGTCCCGCGCTCATGCCCGATGGAAGCGTTGCCCCATGTTTAAAACCAATGACCAGGTCGTCTTGAGCCGCGCGCTCATCCTCTTTGCGCCGAAACGAGAGATCTTGATAGGGAGTCGCACCTGCAAGCACCAGCGGCCAGTCCATTTTTTGGACCAACCCTTCCAGTTCATCTGGACTCTTGCCGGTTGCGTACAAGCCTCCCACCAGCGCTCCCATGCTGTTGCCAGAGAGATAGTCGATGGGAATGTGGTGCTGCTCAAACCACCGGAGTACTCCGATGTGGGCGAGTCCGAGTGCACCTCCCCCTTCGAGAGCGACGCCGACCGTCTGTCGTTTGTGCCCTTGCGATGCTTCCTGGGCAACAGCGATGAGCGGAGATAGCATCACGATGAGCGATGCAAGCCCGATCCTCAATGACCGGAGATATGAGCTCCCGCGAGTGTTTCCAACTTTCCAAACGCGATTCATGGCGACCTCTTCTCTTTTCAATCGTCTAGTACACTCAGAATCCGACCCGCCCCGCTCGAATCAATGTGGAGAAATTAGGAGACCTATTCGCCGCTTGAGCCGCGGCGTTAATATGCTCACGCTGTTTTAGCTCTGGGAATGAAAGTCCTCCTGTGACCAGAGTTCCCCGGTCGTATAGCACGTTATCCAGGGTGCCGTTCACTAAAATTTGATAGTTCCACGGTTGATGCCGGTTAGTGTCGGTAGCGAGCTGTCTTTCAATTGCGGTAGTGCAGTTTCTTGTCACTTGGTTGTACCACTCAGGGTGATCTTTCAATTTGTTCAAGTTACCGACATAGGTGAGTAACATCGCGCGTGCCACTTCCGGCGTCGTCTGAAGCCGGTACATGGACACTTCTTCGCCTTTACGGTAGTTGGTGCGCAATCGAATCACGTCGCGCTCATCGGCCGTGACAAGAATCAGTTCGTATTGACGAAAACATCCGAGAACTGTCGAATAGCCCTGGCCCACCTTGTAACGTGCCTCAATAGAGAATGCGATGTGCTCGTTCTCGCCGAATTGAAAGCTGACAATGGGGTGGCTCGCAAAGGGAATTCCCCACTGTGTCACAAATAGGTCGGCGGCCCGAATCTGTGAAAGATAGACTGTCCGTTCGCTCCAGCAATCCGAATACTCGGTTTCAGTGCGATAGTCGCAGTTGCGTAAATTGTGAATAGTGATCCGATCTCCGGCGATTTCGGCCCAGGCGGGTCGATCAACGTTGGCTTGCCAATTGCCATCGTTCGAGGGTTTCAGGGTGAGCCACCATCCGAGCACGATGCAAACGCCCGCGAGATACACGACCGCAGCCCAACGAGACCATCTAAACTCGATGAATACCGTGATCGCGACAAGAACATAGATGAGTGTTAGCGGAATGCGTAGGGCCGGAATCCTACAATCGACGAAAAGGGCTGCGACTGCCCATAGAGTGATGAGCGCGAGAGCAATCCACACGATTGTGATTCCAACCGCACGCGATGCCCTCAACCACCTCGACAAGAACGTAGGCTGACGGGGGGCAGGCAGGCTATTCATCTGCTGGTTGAGAAGTCATCATGATTACCCTGGCACCGTCCAGTATGCGCCGTGATCGAAGAGGTTCAGACCCCCCAGACTTGGAAGTTGTCGTCCGGGTGACTACAGAATGTCGAGGTTTGGGCGAGATGAGAACTGTCAGTTTTGGCAGTATGAGAGTGGGGCACGGGTTCTGGAATTTACTAAGAGGCGGCCGCACAAAGGCGAACCAACATCTTCTATTCGACCGCTGTCCCCTATTTAGGGTTTCCCAACCAGGAGTATTGCCACCCGATCGACACGTTGTGGTAGTTGCCGCCAAACCGAACGTACGTCCCATTGCTATAACTAAATTTCAAAGACTGATGTTTGGAGACTCGAATCGCACCAGTGCATCCGAGGCGGGAACTCTGTTGTTTTGTGAGCGGGTTTTCGACATCGGCAACGCTCGTTTGTCCGCCATACCAGAAATTACCGTCAAGCGATATCCAGAACCCAGGCTTAAAATCGTAACTCAGGTGCCCTTCGAAGGTTCCAATTGGATTTTCAGATTGAGATTTCGTTCCCGGATAGTACGGTTTGCTCGTAGTAAAGAACCACGCTCCGGCGTATCCATCTAGGATCCACTTTCCCCAGCGCTGGGAATAGCCGAATTCCGGCTTGAAGGCCCAGCGGTTCGCGCCCCAGTTAATCAGCTTGGTTGGATCGTACTGGCCAGTTGGAGCTGCCACCTTCAGACTAACGCCCAGTAGGACCTTTTGCTGCCACTTGATGAAGTCCCTCGGTCGCATGGCGGGGCCGCCCTTGAGGTTCACGGATACGCGATAAACTGAATCGACCAGACCGGAGCGGTAGAGGTGCTGCTCCACTCCTGCCATGGTTCCCTGGAAGTGTCCGAATGCATAGGGCAGAGCGGCGACGATGTTAGCCGAGCGGCCAAAGAGGTTGAATGAATGGTAATAGCCAAATACCGGGACGTTGTATCGCCCCTTCGCGCCGTTGACTGGGAGCGCATTGTTGAACTGGATACTGCCGTCGTAAAAGGAGTAGGTCAGCGTAATCGCGTTGGAATGGAGCGGTGTGATGAGATAAGCGCGCGGAGCGAGGTCCTGAGCACGGAGTTGCTGCAACGGGCACACCGCCGACGCGGCCAGTAATCCGAGTCCCAACAAACATCGTATCCACAAATTCACACTGCGGCACCTGTTTGCCCTTCCGGAACATGAAATCCTCATCTCACTCTGAGAGCCGGCTCGATGGATTTATCCCTCGTTTAGGACAGTTCCGAATGTGCCTCTCTATCAGCGAACAATGTAAGCCGACATGAGGTCACCGACTGTGAACCAACACCATCAGCCACAACGCTCATCCGCAACAACTACGACGATCGCTGGCGACATGATTTCTTGCCTTCGCCGCATCTCGGTCTTGTCTGTGACCTTTCGGCACTCGGTGAGCACGTCTGGAGGTGTGATCTTTCGCAGCAACTTCACGCCCAGCGACAAAACCAGCAAGTCATCGAGGAATCCAATAACAGGAATGAAGCTCGGAATCAGTTGAACTGGACTTAACAGGTAGCCTACCGTACACAGGGCGACCAGCCTCGCGTACCAGGGCATTTTGGGATGTTTAAACGCAAAATAGAAAACACGCGCTTCTTCTTCGACTCGCTTCGCCTGTTGTCTCCAGTTCATCATGGACGTACGTAAACCTGGACCTCGCTCCCGTTTGGGATTTGTCGCGGGGCAGGAAAGGCCGGAGTTCTCAATCGCATTTAGGGATTCACTCTTCACGATTGCTGCCACATTACGAGCCTGCCGATAGCCGCCGCTACTGGCAAATCTGACAGGTGACCTGGCGGTTGGCTAGAGAATGGACTCCTTCTCCAGCTGTTTCACGACCAGCTTCACAAGTGCGTCGATCACTTTGTGAGCCGATTTGGGGTTGAACGTATCGCTGGTTCCGGTCCAGATGAGTTCTCCGTCAGGAGGAGTGGTGGCATAGAGATTCGTCTCAACGCGTACTGTGGTGTCTTCTCGCAAGTAGTCCGGTGTGTAGACTTCCTGGTAGACGGCGCCGTAATAGCCGTAAAACGACCGGTAGTATCCGTACGGAATGACGTAGCTCTGTCCGGGAATGCGGGTAATCTGTTTGTCGACTTTCACCAGCCGGGCAACCACGACGGCATCAATATGGTTTTCACGCACCTGTGCCCTGATGTAATCCAGATCAAGCTTACCTGTGCCCGGCCGCAGCAGGATGGTATTTCCCGGCACCGCCTCGACGTCGTTCCTCGCAATCTTGAGGGAAAGGGCATCCTCAAAGTCAGCGCGGGTTCCCGGATTGTTGCTCATGCCGATTATTAGAATCTTTTGGAAGCGCTGGCCGGTGTAGCTGGGATTTTTCCAACTGATCAACAGCTTTGTAGATTTACAGTAGCCGAGCGACAGTCCGGCGAACACCAGGCCAAACACCAGCATCTTTGTTTTCACGGTACCCCTTGTCAATGTGCTCCGCTGCCGTCTTCACTAGAAAAGAATCTTGATCAAACGGGTTAGCAGATCCTCGAGCGATATAGTAGTGAGTACCAACGGTATAAGAGGCGCAGCCGTGATGGCGACAAGTCGCATTACATCGTCGAGTCCAATGGGAATGATGCGCATCGCTCCCACGACGACGTAGCTGTTTCCCATGTCCGCCAGTGACTGCAGATCTCCAGTGCCTAATAGCTCCCCAGTTTCCATTGCCCCGCCGCGTATCCACTTGTCCTCAAAACCAAATACATATCGATTGGCGAGCAGGCCATATTGGGCTAGGCCAATCCATTTCGTGAAAGACAACTGGGGGGTGAACATCAGCAGGGGGCCAACAATAAAGAGGACGAACAGGCATACATATCCGGTCGCCTCCATTTTGAACGACAGCAGGTTCCGTCCTTCATATAGAACTCGGCTGGCAATCAATCCCGCCAGCAGCGAACCCTGGGCGAGAAGAACCGGGCCGAATGAGTAGGAACTCCTGCCCAGGAAACCGATTCCGCCTGCTCGATCGGGATGGGCAGCTGTGAGGCGCAGGTGCAGTCGCGAAACCCGCCACAGAAACCGGAACCAGAGCACCATCCGCATGTACCAACGCAGCAAAAGAAACTGAAAAATCGGGATGCTCACGAAGGCAAACCAGTAGCCGGCAGCAGTGAGATGTAAATGCGTTGCGTTGGGCTTAGCGTACCAGGTATCAGTACCGAGGGCGATCTGACTTCGCCAGATCCACAGTCCAACGGTATACACCAGAACCCAAAGCGCCAATTCGGCCGTAAGAGAGTTGCGCACGCGATGGGCAGAGCCGACAGCCGCGTTGAACGAGGGCAAGTCTTCCGGCGCTACGATACGCGTTTCCACGAACCGGTGCACAAGGGGACCGATGCCAAGATGGACGGTGACTTCCGCTACGATGAGCAGCGGCAATGCGATCAAGAATCGAACGTTTGTCTCAATGTCATACAGGAAGGGCAGGCTGGAGGCTCCCCTGAAGAAGTGCCCATCAAGCACCGACAAAAGCAGTAGCGGCAACCAGGCGAACATGGTGATGACGAGGACCCGTGGGAGAGTCAATTCCAGCGAATTTCCGGAAAGATGCGCTCGCCGGCAAAGCTGGAACAGGGGACCACCTAGAACCAATGAAAAATCTTCCTGTTCCGTGGCGGGCGTTACCTTCATTTCCGAATCTCGTTGAAGCGTCACTTCATACTCTCCCGCACGTCGACTAGCACCTGGTCGTACGCTTCATGCTGCACGAATCCCATCCGCGGATACTCGATCTCAAGGGTGACGTAGACACAAAGCACCACGACCATTGCAAAAGCAATAATGTGAAGCCAACTGCGCCGCTTGTTGGCCGCCATTCCGTAGCCAGCCAGTACTGAACAGACAAGGGCAACGAAGAACAAGAATGCGAAGATGATCAGCGGGGGATGGATCTTGGCCGCCATCAATCGCGTCGTCGTGATGTCAATCATGTCGTTGAGCGCGGGGATCAGTAGCCTTGCCGCTTCGGGATGAGCGCCCGGCAATCGAGTACCCGCCACTGCCTCGTTCCAGATACTAGTCTGGAGCATTTCGGACTTGGCAAGTTCCGCCTTCGCCGCGTCGACATCCGGAAGCTTGCTATAGGCGGCGAGGCGCGAATCTACGTATTTGCGAAATTGCTCGCGGAGGGCTGGTTGCGAATCGGAAGGCAAGAGATCCAGCCGCAGATATGCGGTACTGATTGCGTTCGCCTCTGTCGCAACCAACTGCCTTCTCGTGTCCAATCGCGCAGGGGCTCCCGAGAGGGTCAATGCGAGCAGCAGGCCGAACAAGGTGAACACAGCACCATTCACTATGTCGAATCCAGAAAGTGCTCCCAGCGACTCCTGCGTCAGCTTGCGCATTCCCATGCGGCGGCCCGCTTCCAGGCAGGTCAACATGCCGAGGAACATCACGGCAGCGAAGGGCAAGGGTGCGATCACATAGTCCATGGTTTGGCTTTCATGGCCATTCTCACAACCGGACTTCCCAATTGAGAATGCGATTCCACCAGTCCTCTTTCTACAAAGGGTCAGCACAAGCCGTATCGGTACCGCCGAAGATTGGTCCTACCGATTATTGCTGTCACAGCATCGTGGACGCCGACTCGAAAGAAAGAGGGGCCCCCTCAGGCGCGTTTAGCGGCCCCCCCTCGCGACGCCGGACGAATTGCTTAGGACGACCGGCGTAGCATCCGCATACCGAACGAAGCGCCAGACGACAGCAGGCCCAACAGACCGATCAACGGCAGCAAACTGCCAGTCTTGGGCAGTTTCACAGGAGCGGCCTCTGCCGCTACTGGCGCAGTCTCTTCGGCGATTAGGATCGGAGCATCCGCCGGCGGAGCTGGTGGCGGCGGGGGCATTGATCCAGTGAGCCGTCTCTGCTGCTCAACCACAGTCTGAGGAACTTCAACGATCTTGGTTGCGGATACGTTCATCCCCGGTTTCAGGCCCCAAGCGTCCACTTGCTGGCCATCGATGAGGAACTTCTGATTCTTTGGAATCTTGAATGACTGGTTCTTACCATCTTCCATCGTCAGAATCACCGACAGCGGCGGAGTCACATGCCAGACTTTTCCCGTTACGGTCTTTACTGTAGTGATGGTCTTGGGAGTGGTAGTTGTCGTAATCGTGCGCTGCAGCTTCATGCCGGGTTTTAAGTCGTGAATCCCCAGTTTCTGTCCATCCACGTCGACGCGGGCACTCTCCGACACGTTGGAAAAATGGCGGACTGTGCCGTCTTCCATCTTGACGACAAGATCATTTCCAGAGACGTAAACGACTTCCGCACGCTCAACTGTCGTGACCTTCGAACCCCGGTCCGTCGTTTCGATGGTCTGTGTCTTTACTTGTGCGAGCATGGTCGCGGCGGAAACCATCAGAGCGATGCCTGCCGCCACCGATAGAGATTTGTGCAACATTGTGTTCATTGTAGGTTCTCCTTAATATTTGTTCTGTCGTACGAAAGTGAATGTGGATTGAGGTTCTAAGCCGGTAACCGGCCTTTGAGACGCCATGGATGCGTGCACGATGAAGCGCTGCGGAGCATCGCCGACGAAATAGAATGGGTAACATGTGACCAGAGTCAGAGAAGGTGCGCTGCGTGGTCCGAGCACTTGAACGTCAGACGGGCTGACGATTTCGATCTGGTCCACTAAGTAAATGTTTTTTTTGGTTGTCATCGTTAGATCGATCTCATCTCCCACTGAAATATCCTTGAGCCCTCGAAAAAAACCGTCCCTGTGGCCAGCGATCCCGATGTTGCCCGTATCTCCCACTTTGGCCGTTCCGATGATCCGTCCCACTCCTCGGTTCAGCGTAAGATCATCAGTTCCGTCAAAAACCGGCACTCGAATACGGAGCTTCGCGATCTCGAGCACCGCCAGCGGAAGATCGGTCTTGCTCAATAGGCTCTCTTTGTAAGCCCAAATGCGTTTTTCCGCCCAAAGGCTGACGTCGACCTCTTCCTCGCCATGGGACGGACCAAGAAGCGCGGAGTTCTTCTTCGCGGCTGCAGCTTTATCGCTCTCGAACTGCCACAGTGCAAAGCGGGACGAAATCGTCCCGTGGAACAGTGCCGATAAGAAAATGGCTAGGAGCATGACACCGACCACCATCAGGCACCGCTCCGCAAGGATTGACGTTGTCTTCCGAATCCTCAATGAAATGCTCCCCTGTCATAGGAGTAGCCGAACGTGAAACAACCCTATTCAGACACAGCAACTCTCGAGCGAACGTTAGCTGGAGGGCAACGACCCCACAACTGTCATTACTGACAGGGGTCAGCCAGCGAGATGGGCGGACTTAATGCAGGCCGGTGTGCGAGTCGGCGGATCTTCTGAGCGGCGAGGCTGACTCACCTCGCCGTCGAGACACTTTAGCTGTTACGAGCGGGTACCGCGCAAGCCCTAGGGGCGCGGGGAAATGACATGCTCCTGTATTGCATACTGGACCAAGTCTGCGTTGGTTCGTAAGCGCAGTCGTTCCATGATTTTGTATTTGTGAAACGCTACCGTCCGGGGAGTCAATTTTAGGATGTACGCAATTTCCTTCATGGACCGCCCTTCTGCCAACAATTGGAGCACTTCACGCTGCCGGCTCGTGAGTTTTTCCTGGCCCATCTGCGAGACCCGAGTCTCGAGAAAGAATGCCTCTGCATCATTCGTGACCAAAGGAGATACGTACTGCCTGCCTTTGAGTACTTCGCGAACTGCGTTGACGAGTTCCGTTCCCGCCGAAGTCTTGAGCAAGTAACCGGAGGCGCCGCCTCGAAACGCCTCGGCTGCAATGCCCAGGTCGGTATTCATGGTCAGGTACACGATCCTGACCGTGCGCAACAATTTCTTGATGCGTTTGCCGGCCTCCAGGCCATTCATAAAAGGCATTCCAACGTCCAGAACGATCACATCCGGCTTCAGCTCTGGAACGGCCGCTAAGAGCGACTGTCCGTCACCAAATGTGCCGATCACGTCAAACTCTGGCTCCAAAAGCTTTCCGCACGCCTCCGCGACGAAGGTATGGTCATCGGCAATCACAACTCGTGGCCGCTTAATCGGACTCATTTGGTGTCCCCAAGCACTCGGCCCCGCAACTTGGCATTTCGCGTTCCTCGAGATTCTAAACCGATGAACGCCTTACGGCGCATGCTGGTGCCGCGCCGTTGTCGTTCAGAGCTACTGGTTAGGAGATGCGTTACCGGCCGGTTTGTTCAAGATCGGCGGAAGCTCGGAAGCAAGTTGCAAGTCGATCAGCAGGTCCAGACGATGCTCGAGCTGAATGAACCTGGCAACCGTCAACGGCGCGAGCCCAGCTTTTTGAAGTTCTTTCGCGCATTTCTTTTTGGCGTCCGTCCGGCCCAATTCGAAATCGAGACTCTGGTCGATCATGGCTTTCGCATCGGCGTCGGTCAGGGTCGTGAACTTTTCAGCGTACGCCTTGATGAGGGCCACTCGTTGATCGTTGACCTTCATCAGATCGGCTTCATATTTCCGGTACACCGGCCAGAAGATTTTGCTGTCCCGATCGTTGAGTTGCATGGCCTCGGTGATGATGGCGACTTTGTCCGCCCGGGTATCAGCACGGACCGTTTCGATATAGGAGTCCACGCCTGTTGCATTGCCTTGGCCAACTGAGACACTGGACAAGACAGCCAGTGAGAGCAGAATTGCTGCACATACCATTCTCATTTTCATAGCTCCTCTTTCTTTTCGAAATTCGGGCTGTCGCGAGTTGTGGTCGACGCAATTGCGGACCGTCGCTGGCGGAATTCAGCCTCGATTCTGACGAAACGACATTTGTCCAGCAGCGCAATGCTACGGATGCAGCCAGAGGGTGCCAACTGTCAGAACTAACAGTTAGCCGAACCATCGTGCTGCTCCTTGAAGGAGGTCCAGTTGGTACCGGGGAGAGCGTGAGACCTCTGGCTCTGAACAAGTACTGTCAGGAGGTACAGCTAAATGCAGTTACTTTTGACAGTTGGCACGAACGGACGTGCAAATTAAAGTGCCGTTGTAGAGAGGCGAGTCTCTATGAAAACAATGGTTCGGAGTGTAAGGGTCCAGTGCTCGAATTTTGCCAAATGCCAGCAATACTGGAGTCACTGAAAGATCGAGGCAATTCATTGTCACACGCACGGATTCTTCTTGCCGACGATAATTCGGCTATTCTGGACCACGTGAGCGATATGCTCGGGGCGGATTATGAAATCGTCGGAAAGGTCGCCGACGGAAATTCCGTTTGTGCAGCCGTTGAAGAATTCATGCCAGACCTAGTTGTCCTGGACATCTCCATGGGAGAGCGCAGTGGCATCGAGATCTGCCGACAGTTGCGTGAACAAGGTTATTCTGGTCAAATCGTGTTCCTCACGGTGCATGAAGACAATGATTTCGTAAGCGCCGCGATCGGCGCGGGCGGGCGCGGTTATGTGATCAAGTCGCGCATGAGTATTGATCTGGAAACAGCTCTGAAAACAGTGCTGGCAGATCGGATCTTTATCTCCCCTCCCCTCCAATAGAAGACCTAGTCCCGCCCAGCAGGATTGCCTTTGACAGACTCGAGGCGTAAAATTCGCCCGTTCGTGTGGCGTTTTGTCGCAGCTGGAGTCTGCGCACTTTGCCCTCATCCTTCCTCTTTCTCGACGTCAATCATTGTGACAAATATCCATCCGGCTGCGTTTGCTGGCGTAAATGCTTTCGTTTCAGGCACTTCGCGTCTCTGGCTCTGCTACTTCTTCTAGTCGCGCCGTCTTTTTGTGCAAGCCCTCCGCCATCAGCCAAAGTATTGGTGTTGTGGTTCGGAGACAAGGACAGCCCTGCGTTGACGGAGTTCGAGAACGGCCTTCGAGCCACCTTGGAACGCGGGCTGAATGCTCCCGTCTGGATCTACGACGAGTCATTTGATGAAGGCTGGCTGGGTCAGGGCTCTCCCTATGCAAAAACGCTGGATCGATTCCTGAACGACAAGTACTCCCTCCGCGGCGTCGATATAGTGGTGACGATGGGGAATTATCCGCTGCAATACATGCAGCGGAAGCGAAAGACCCTTCTTCCCAATGCCAAACTGATGTACCTTTCCTGGCAGTCTCCCCAGCCAGCCGTCCCGGATTCCACGGGAATGGTATGGAACTCGGACTTGGCTGCTACCCTGGATGTCGCCCTGACCCAAAACCCAGGAACTCACCATGTCCTACTGGTTGCGGGTGCGACCATGCCAGATCGCGCGATGGCTCAAATCTTTCTCTCCACTGGTCGGAAATATTTAACGGACAAGCACAAGGACGTCGACATTCAAATCCTCTCGCCCCGGACCAAGGACGAGACTTTTTCCACGCTCGCGACACTGCCGAAGGATACGATCACGATTCTTACCACTTATTACGGAGACTCTGCGGGGCAGGGTTTTGTCCCCTCACGGATCCTGCCAGCTCTTTCCAAGATTTCTAATCGGCCCATGTACGGCTGGGTCGATACCTTCTTGGGACACGGGATTGTTGGCGGAAGTCTCATCAATATTGAAGCAATGGGTGCGGCATTTGGCAACGTGGCTCTCCGTGTACTGCACGGGGAAAAGCCGGAAACGATTCCGGAGTTGAGAGCCGATTTCCGGAAGAACGAATTCGATTGGCAGCAACTAAAGCGATGGGGCATCGGCATGGACAAGGTTCCAGCCGACAGCAGAGTGATTAATCGGGAGTACACCCTATGGGAACAGTACAAGTGGGAAATCGCGGTGTTAGTTGGACTGGCTGTTATTGGAATCCTGCTGATCTTCAATCTAATGAGATTGATCGTTGCTCAAAGGCGGCACCTTAAGCAAATGGAGTACCGGAATGAACTCGAGACTCTGGTTGCGCAGTTAGCTGCGGTGCTCATCAATCGTCCGGCCGGACTGGTCGATACGGAAATCGACCAGTCATTTCAAAAGCTGCTGGAGTTCTTCGAACTCGACCGCGTCAGCGTGTTTGAGGTTTTGGCCGAAGGGACACAGCTTCGTCTGTTGCACACTCGGACCTCGGCTGGTATCACGACGCCGCCCCCTGCCATCGATTTGAATCAACTGCCGCTAAATGCCACACAGATACGCCAGGGCAATCCAATTGTGATCTCCTCCGTGCGCCAACCAACCGAGGAGGTTAGCGAGTTGAGGGACTTTCTACGCGTTCGAGGGATTCTTTCGCTGGCTGCATTCCCTCTGCAACGCGAACAAAAGACTTTCGCACTTATGGCATTCTCTGCAATGCGCAAGGAGCGGGAGTGGAATCCCGATCTTCTCCGGTCCTTGCGGACGATCGCCGACATATATGGCAGCGCCCTGGAGCGTAAACGCGCGGAAGAGGCGGTGTCCGATGGCCGAAACCGACTGGCCGGCATCGTCGAATCTGCCATGGACGCGATCATCGCCGTGGACGATCAGCAGAGCATCGTCGTATTCAACCCTACAGCGGAGAGAATATTTGGCTGTTCCGCCAAAGAGGTATTGGGACAGCACCTCGATCGCTTCATCCCACCTCGCTTCCGCGCTCAGCACGAGGCGCATATTTCTCATTTCGGCGAGACGGGGATCACCAATCGCGCCATGGGAACGCTCGGTGCGTTGTGGGCGTTGCGAGCTAGCGGCGAGGAGTTTCCGATTGAAGCCTCAATCTCGCAGCTCGAAAACAAGGGAAAAAAGCTATTTACCGTGATAGTCCGGGACGTGACCGAGCGCGAACGGGCACAGCAGGGCTTGAAAAAGAGCCATGAACTGAACGCTTCCATCTTACAATCCCTCAAGAATCACCTCGCGGTGCTTGACGCGAAGGGCACCATCATCGCGGCGACCGATCGGGGGCCTGACGTCATCGCCATTAGCGGAATTAACCTTTTGCAGCTGCATGTCGGGGCAAACTATTTTGAAGTCTGCCGAGCAGCGGTTGAGGCCGGGGACAAAGAAGTGGCTACCGCCCTGGAGGGTGTTGAATCGGTATTTGACGGAAGGCAGGACCATTTCGAAATTGAATACGATTTCAGTTCTGGAAGTGAACAACGTTGGTTCCTGATGTCAGTGACTCCCCTGAAGTCGCGGGATAAGGGGGTAGTCCTCTCTCACGAGGACATTACTGAACGAAAACGACACGAGCAAGCGATGCAGGAAATGGGCGGCCGCTTGATCGCTGCTCAGGAGCAGGAAAGGTCGCGTATCGCCCGTGAACTGCATGACGACATCAATCAGCAACTTGCTCTTTTAGCCATCGAGATGCAGCAACTGGAAGGGTTCTTGTCCAGGGATTCCGTCGAAGGCCGCCAGAAAGTGCAAGAGTTGTGGCAAAAGACCAACGCAGTCGCGACTGATATTCAGCATCTCTCTCATCAGCTCCACTCGGCCAAACTGGAGCACTTGGGAATCATCGCCGCCGTGCGCGGCCTGTGTGTTGATTTCTCAGCACAGCATAAGATCGAGGCTGAATTCCAGTTCCGCAACGTGCAGCCGGGGCTGGACCCAGCTATCGCGCTAAGTTTGTTCCGTGTTGCTCAGGAGAGCCTGCACAATGTCGCAAAGCACAGTCAGGCGAAAAAGGTTCGAGTGGAACTTGTCGGCACCGACAGCGAGATCGTCTTGCGCATATCCGATGACGGTGTCGGGTTCGTTCTTGATGCGCCGAGCGGTCGATCCGGACTCGGGATGATTAGCATGAGAGAACGAATTCGCCTGGTTGGCGGGACAATGTCAGTATGGTCGAGGCCATCGTTGGGTACACAAGTCGAGGCTGTAGTCTCATTCCCGAGCGGAGCGTTTGCCGGAAAGCGAGTTTCTGTTTTTCCAGGCAGCAAAGTCGGATAGATCCAGCGTTCGGCTAGATCTCGGGAGTTTCTTGATTCCCTGCTCAATCGATCTCGAATGCCACATACATGAGCTTGCCCTTCCGCTCCACTTGTAAGGCAATGGCATCTCCAAGCTTGAAGGCATCGATCAGCGAGCGTAACTGTTTGACAGAGGTGATTGGAATTCCGTTGACTGAGCGGATCACGTCACCGGCAACCAATTCTGCTTGACTGTCGGTCCCACGCAACCGAGCCGCCACCAATACTTCCGAGATCGATTCATGTGGCCCTGTGGCCTTATGGTTGCACGCGGAGGCTACGATGCCCAGATTGGAGACCGCGTTCTCTTCGATGTCGACTGCTGGAATAGGATCTCCGGCGGGCTTCTCTTCTGGCACCTGGGCTTCGGCGCACATCCCCAGAACAAGACCCACCAGCCCCAGTACTCAGTGAACAGATCGCTTCATTTTCAACTCGTGCGCAGCGCTCGCCCGACCCCGGGACACTACCCGGAACGGGCATCCCAAGGTCTATATGTCCACGAGACTTCAACTGTCAGCAAACGGCACGCAACAGGTTGCTCGATTTCACCGCACTGCGAACTCTGTGAAGTCGTGTGTAACCTGTCGCACCAGCCGAACCGCCTACTGCGCAGTGTACCCGCGTCCCTTTACGCAGGCAGAGTAAGCTTTCTTGAACGTGTCCATCTTCTGCGCGTCAGTCGCTGCCGCCTGTTGTTGAGCCTGGGCCTCGGCTTGTTTTTGTTGCTCCGCCGCGGCCTTCTTGCCTCTGCGCTTCTGTACTCCGCCTCGCATGGTTCCGGCGGTTGCGCCAATGGCCGCGCCTTTGCCTGCATCACCTGCTATCGCACCGATCACTGCGCCTCCGGCAGCGCCGCGCGCCGCCCCCCGCACCCGTGCTCCATCCGCCGGGTTGTCCACTTTTTCGGGAGTCGCTGCGGCCACCGTGGCCGGACCCGTGGGATCAATTCCCGTTTGCGACCGAGCCCAGGTGTAGCACTCAGTCTCATCCCTCTGTTGTTGTTCGGGATTCTGCCCCTTCGCCGGGTATACAAAGACCCCGAGCTTCTGATGGATCCACTCTGGGTTGGGGGTTAATGCGGGTGCCGCGGCCTGCTGCGCTGGCGCCGGTTGAGCTTGCTGAGCCAGGCCGGCCGCGATGAGCCCTAAGGTCAAGATCGTCAAAGCGAGTACCTTGATCGTGTTCGATTTCATAATTCTCCTCCCCGTTGGGGTCGTGGTTTCGTGCGCGAGCCGTAACGGGCTCGAACATGGTTATTTGGAGAGCTTGACGTAGGTCAACCTCAGGACCGCATAGTTGGCTGATTTGCCAGCCGCGAACGAACATCATTGAATCCGAGTGAAGATGCCCTTCTTCCTCACGGGCATAGGAACGCTTCACCGACATGCCTCACCTAAACCTGTCCGCAGCGTTTGCTGGCGGATTGAGGTTGATGCTATCGATGAGAAAAGCGGGTGGATACTGTCAACATTGACAGGCGACTAGAGCACAGCAGGCTGCTTATTCTCATTTTGTCCCAGGGCAGCAAAAGACGGGTTACAGATCCTGGGCCGGATGGGCGCGCATCCATCATTCTGGCGAATGCCGTCTGTTCCTTTTTCCTAGAAGCAGCCCCGATTCGCCGGAACCAAATTGCGGTAATCATCTCACCAGGAGGCTTCCCATGAAGGTTTGCGCAGTAATCGCTTGTCTGGCCCTGTTGTCGGGCATCGGCTTTGCCGCGGCGCACGAGTATCAGGCTGGCAAGATCGTCAAGGTGGAAAAACAGCAATCGCACTCGTCCTCGGGGGGCACTGATGCTGCCTTGAAGGCGGAAGCGACCACCTACCATGTATCCATCCAACTGGGCGACAAGGTCTATGTCGTCCGTTACCTGGCTGACCCCGATGCTGAATTGTCCTGGATCGAAGGCAGAGACGTTCAAGCGCGCGTCAGCGGCAAGGGAATGTACGTAAAGAAGATCAACGGCAAAGAAGCGAAGGGATCAATCCTGAGCACGGCGCCGGTTGGGAAATAAGAAAACACTCGCATCCTTGAAATAGCTAACCGCGCTCATCCTAAGGAATGAGCGCGGTCGTGTTTGCGGAATACCTGCCTGGGTGAAGGTGGACGAGACAGACGCAAGTGGGCCAGTGTTTCCCCCTCTATTTTTGGGCCTTGCCCCTTGTCTGAACATCGTGAAGATGAATGAGAGCAGCAGCGGCGGTGTAGCGCACGGGCGCCTTGTCGTCATCAAGCTTCGACTCGATCTTTTCAATAAAACTTGGGTCGCCACGGAGTGAAAGTGCGTCCAATGCCGCCGCGCGCACTGTCCAGCTTTTGTCGGACGATGCTTCGACCAGGGCATCGCCACTTTTCGGATCAGGATCTTTAGCCAGAATTCGGGCAGCGGCTGCTCGAACCGGCGAACTGTCATCTTTTGTTACGGCCCTGAACGCACCGAGGCCAACACTCGCAAATGGAATGTACCCGATACCTTGTTCAAATCCGAACTGAGCCATCTTTTTTGGATCGTGTAGCATTTTCTTCTGCTCGTCCAGGAGAGCTGTGCCACTTTTCCTTTCGCCGGTAAGAACTGCGTAGTACACCGCGTACCCGAGAGGGTCTCCCAAGGCGATCAGGGCACGAGCGTCGGCCATCACTACCCCCGGCTCTTTCTCGGCTTTCACATTCTTTGTCAGCTTAGATAATGCGGACCGGGCCTGCATTTGAGCCACTGCGTGTGCGGCGGACGCCCTTACCTCTGCGTCTTTGTCATCGAGCGCAGCAGTAGCAATTTCTGCAGCCTTGGGGTTGTGCTCCAGGAGTCCAAGCAGACGGACGGCGATGGCGCGATCGTCACCCTTATCCGCCAGTCCGGATTGCAGCGTGGACCAGGCCTTTTCGATATTGGCCTGAGCGGAGAGCGGGCTGGAGTAAAAGGCCAGGATGGCAGTAATGCTGAAAATGTAGAGATTGGTTCGACGCATGTGTCCTCCTTGTGGCAGAGAAAGCAGGACCGAAACCCCGCGTAGATGTGGCGCAGCGCTCCTGAATTGCCAAGGAAGACAAGCTAAGCGGGGCCACACATCTCCACAACTGTCAAATCTGACAGGCACTCGTATCCCAGAATGAAGGTGAGGCTTTCGCTCGAAGGGCGAAAGCCCGGGCCAAGGAAACAGATTCCACCGAACTGTTAACTCTGCCAGTAGACTGCATTCCACATAAGGCCAGACACTGTCACCGACGTGGATTGAGATTCTCTCGCGGAGAATAGTGACAATCTATTTTGCGCCTGGTGACTTTCTCTGGTTCGTCAAACCAAAACGAAGATGAGCCGCACACGTCGCAGAGTCGATTGGAGGTTACGAGCACATGCGTGAACGTTTGTCTTGCTGCGTATTGATAATGAGCTTCTCTCTGACCCTCATGGCCCAAAGTAGTTCTGCTCCGAAAAAAGAGGACGTCGATCCCCGTGCGATGGCCGCGCTCGACAAGATGGGAACTTATCTGCGTACGCTCAACACGTTTCAGGTTGCCGCGGTGGAGACTACGGATAACGTTCTCGACAATGGTCAGGCGGTCCAATCTGGCGGCGTCGTGGACATTTTGGTAGCGAGGCCGAATCGAGTTCGCGCCGAGATCGCGAGCGATGACATGGATCGGCTTCTCTTTTACGACGGGAAGAACTTCACCATTTACGGGCAACGAGTCAATTATTACGCCACCGTTCCGGCCCCACCCACGATCGCCGAACTCATCGACAAACTCAGCGAAAGGTACGCCATCGATATGCCGCTAGTCGACTTGTTTATGTGGGGCTCGCCCGCATCGGCCGAGCGTACAGAAATCACCAGTGCCCTCGACCTTGGCCCGAGTTCGGTGGACGGCACCACGTGCCAGCAGTATGCGTTCCGCCAGGAAGGACTCGATTGGCAGATCTGGATCCAGCAGGGAGACTATCCGTTGCCACGAAAGTTAATCCTAACGACGCTGACCGACGATGCGCGCCCGCGCCATACCCAGATTCTGAAATGGAACCTGGCACCGTCTTTCAATGACGAGGCGTTCGCGTTCGATCCACCTGAGGGCGCACAGAGAATTGCAATTGCGGAAGCCACGGCGTCGCCCACCAACGAAACGAAAAAACTGCAGGGAGGCGTGAAGTGAACCTATTTATCCGATATCTGCTTTCGATCGTACTCGTTCCGCTGCTGTCGGTCGGCCCGGTGTTTGCCCAGCGCGCATCGGCGCGAACAAGCGTCAACCGGGGCAACGTAAACCGGAACACGAATGTCAACGCCAACAAGAGCGTCAACGCGAATATTAACCGGAACGTTAACGCAAATGTGAATAGGAATGTCAACGTGAACGTTCATCACGATGTCTACGTGCACGGTGGCTATTACGGGGGTTGCTGCTATCACACGAACACAGCAGCTGTGGTCGCCACCACGGCCATCGTCACGGCTGCAGTGGTCGGATCGAGGGTTTACGCACTCCCGCCCGCCTGCTCCGTAGTCATTGTTAACGGGTTCACGTACCAGCAGTGTGGGAGCACTTGGTACCAGCCGCAGTTCGTGGGTACGACCACAACCTACGTCGTCGTCGCCGCACCACGGTAGCTGGAAGCTGTGAACCCTGAATAGTCGCGTTCCGATTGGGCGCTCCAGAATCCGTCTGGTGAATCATCAGGCACCGACTGGTGACAAACCTTTTATCCGGCCATGGACAATCGCGATGTCGCTCTCGACTACGCTAAGGCAAGTAGTACCGGAAAGACGTAAAAGCCATGTTGTCGATCCCGTGCGGCGAGCCGCCCGCACCCACCCATGCATTTCGGCTCACGTAGGAATACTGCGGACCAAACTGCAGCCTCCCTCGCGAGCCGTTGTATAGCTTAATCCAAAAGCCGAATGTGCCCTCGATGACCGACTGCGTATCGGCATTGCAGTTCGACAGGCCGCCGAACGTGAAACCATTGCTTCCCGGAAATGCCTCCGAGTAACAGCCAGATGTATTGAACAACGGGGAACCGTATCCCACAGGTTTGTTGGAAACTGTGTCGTTCTGCCAGCGGCGCCCGATGTATTCCTCGCCGCCGTTCAAGTACACATCGATCCTTGGCGTGTGCCATTCCAGCGTTGCCAGGCCCTGATAGCTGCGGAGCAGGGCCAGAGTTCCATCGGCGTTGACGGTCGCATCGGGAAGACCGGCGCTGCCGTACCGCCCCACGCCGTTGCCCATGAGACCGTGCAGCCCGAAGTCGATCTGCTTGAAGAACGTTACACGCGCATTGGCGCCAACACCCCCACCGTTTCTGGAGGAGTTGAAGGCACCTTGGGTTGAGGAAATCCCGCCGCTGCAGAGTGACGGATCGGCTGGCGGCTCTTCGCAAGGATAGACGCGGTCCCGAAAGCGGCTGAAGATGCCAAAGACCTCGTAGTGACCAAATCCAGGCTCGAAGACCGCTTTGACGATGAGGTCCGGAGTAGCGTTGAACGAATAGTTGGTAGTGGAGTTGTAGAGTCCGGCCGCATTGCCAGGTCCGCCAAACGCGAAGTTCGAAGCATTGCCACGGGCCGCGAACGTGGTCGACGGATTCTCCAGCGATGCCGCCAGCCAAATGTGGTTGTTGAAGTCCTTCACGACCCGGAATCCGTACTGGCGCGCCCAGCCGAAGCCCACCGAATATTGCGCGTCGATCGCCATCGGCAATGCTTCCGTGCGGTTGTCCACGCCTTTCTTCGTTTCCGTCACCAGACTCCACATCTGTCCGCCAGTGATCGATATGCCGTTGTTAAAGGCTGCTTGTCCCCAAAGCTGGCGCTGCCGCATGCTGTAGCTATTGCTCTCGTTGTTGTTCGATGTCACCGCCGCCGACAGAAAATCGGCTTCGTAGTATCCCGTCATTCTGACATTCTTCAACTTGCCCTCACCTAGCAAAGAAAGACGCGACTGGCGACCGGAACCATAGAATTCCGACAATGCGTTCTGTCCGCTGCCGGGCATGTTTAAGCCATTGAACGGGGTGTTGATGTCCGCTCCCAACGCTCGATTGCGATACACGGTTTCCGCCGCGATGAATCCTCCGGGCGTGAGGGTGATCCCTTTGAAATGGAGCGCGTACGGACTTTCCAGGTCCTTCACGGATTTTTGGGTTTCCTGCAAAGCCAGCGCGGAGTTAGTCGCAGCACTTCTTAAGTCGGCCACATCATGTTTGACGCCGTCCAGTTGCACGGGTACTGCCTCGGCGGCCGCTGCCCTCGCATCCTGTCCAGCCTGGATGATGGAGGCCTGAGTTTGGGTAAGTTGCTCCTGAAGCTGCTGGACCTGCGAATCCCGGCTCGTCAGCTGCTCCTGTAATTGTGAGATTTGCTGCTGCAGTGCGTGGATGGCTTTCTCCATCTGCTCCAGTCGGGAAGAGACAGTAGGCGCTGACAGCTCGCTCTTATTGGTGGATGCGCGCGTCCCGTCCGGGTTTCGGCCAAATACCAGACTCCCGTTCAACAGGAGCGCAAGGAACACCTTCTCTACTCGCCTCATGCGGAGTTCTCCTTCTGAAACCCAGTGACAGTTGTTGGGAATGACGAGGATTTCAAAGCCGTTTTAGTGCGCTTTGTCTCGATTTGAATGACGCGTGCCGATGGATTCGTGGGTGACTATAGGCTATGAGAAAGAGCAAATAGGCACTGCAGATCTTGCGACGAAGTTGCCAAGGCAGCCCCACGCAAAAAGTCCTTGGACCAAGCTATGTCTAGTTGTTGGTAGTCGGATTTCTCGCCGCCACTAATTGTGGCAGGTCCTTCTTCTGCTCTTTCCGAATGCCCTGGAGAGTCTGCCACTGCTCCGTCGAAAGGACAGGCCTCAGCTTCTTGTCCGAGGACTGCACCATCTTCTCAAGTCGCTTGAGTTTTGCCTCACTCGAAAGCGAAGGGTTAGCAACAATCTGCCCTGCTTCGCCGGCTTCCTGTTCCAGAATAGGCTTGATTTTGGTTTGCTGACTCTCGCTGAGGTTCAGCCCTTCCGAAAGGCGCTGCAACTTCATGCTGAAGTACTTGCTCGGCGCCTGCGACCAATCAAAGCTGGGTTGAGCCGCGAGTTGTTCACGTCGGAGGATGGGCGCCACAGCCGTCTTGCCCAGGACATCATTGAATGTGACAGTGTCGCTTCCTACGAGGACGAGTTTTTCGGATCCTACCGCGAACTTGGGATCGCTGGAGCCACTGTTCGCCGTATAAAGAACCACATAAACAGTGTCACCGACTTTGACTGAGACTTCGTACTGAGTAGTGTCACCATCTTGACCTTGCGACGCATGAGCGCTCACAGCAGTAATCGCACCCGTCTGGTAATTCGGTGACGATGCCTGACAGAACAGCGGAAGAGCCAGACTGCACACGATCCAAACAAGAAGCCGCCTCGACATACTTCCTCCTTGCGGTCAAGTTCCAAAAGTACGCACCAAACGGTCGCCGAAGAACTGTCATTAGTGACAGGTATCTCCCAAAACCGAAGACTCGCGGAAGGTTTATCTCCAAGGCTGGAACAACACAATCATTCGTGGCCGCCGCTCGGATCGAGTGGCTAAAACGACCAACCAAGGCTGGCGGTTGAGCCGTAATCGGTCTTGGGAAGGTCTTGCGGAGGACGGCTGTCGACGTTTAGATAGTAACCGAGCTTCCAGTAGAGGTCTTTGGCGATCCTCAACTTCAGTGACGTATTCAGATCAAAACGGATACGTCCCAGGTCCGTCAGACTTGGATAGAGTCGGGCGTCTACAAGAAAATTCGTAGTCTTGAAACGGAAGAAATTTACCTGAGTGCCAAGGATAGCTTCGGCGCTATCGCCTCCCTGCCTGGCGGTGGCCTCGGGAGAGTAGTGCTCGCGGTTCCAAACAGCGCCGGCATACGCGCCAATCAGACCGTGGTTTGTCTGACTGAAATAGTGTCCCAGGGCTCCGCCCAGTGTGGTGCGGAGATCCAGTTGCTGCTGGCCGTTGTGCAGGAACTCAGCAAATCCCATGTAGAAGTTGCGAGGAGATCGCAACTGCCGTGTACCATTCAGTCGCAAATCATTGCGCAGGCTTGAGGCGTCGCCGCCGCCACTGAAACTCGAGGTGTAGTCTGCGCCGGCCGACCACTTTGCCCTTGCAAACACAGCATTGGAATTGAAGTTGTACTGCACACGATTTTCCTGCTTCGTGTAGTTGAATCCGGCATCCATCCCGCCATGGAGGTTCTGCCAGAAGCTGGTATCGGTCTGTTCGATCTCGACGACTTCTGTTCCTGAAACCATCTCGTTCTCCGATGGCCCCATGATTTGTACTTTCAGTTGCTCGAGCTCCCTTCCTTCGGCCACGCTTTCCAGCCGACCCGTGTGGCGCTCTCCCGCCTTATCCGCAACCACGAAACTCTGCGGGCTCTCGACGCGGGCAATCTTGGACCAGTCCATCGCCACCGTGCCATCTGCATAGTCGAGTTTCACGTACAGGTAGCCCTTCTCGAGCTTGACGATCTCGCACGTGATGCGGTCGCCATTCGAAAACTGAATAACATCCTTCTTCTCCCGCGCCGAACACACGCCTGCCAATACCAGGACGAGCATACCCATCCAGCTCGGGTAACGGGAGAATCGAAGAAAGTAAGGGGCACACATGTGTTGCATTCTTCCACCTGGGCTTTCACGAGTGCTGATAAAGGAATGCATGTCCCATGCAGCGCCGGGCGCACGTCAACAAAGGCTTTATAGCTCCGGGGGTAGCCAACGTTGAACTGTCAGAAATGACAGGCGTCTCCCACCACGCCCAGGAATCACTCTTTCTTTGTTCCCGGATAGCAATCTCCGAGTCCAGTCAGCCCTAGTTCTTCTTCCGTTGAAACTTGTGCACGATATCTGGCGCAAATTCTTTCAACACGTTGGAGCCAGCTTCTGAGGCGTAGCTCAGACTGAAACTGAAGAGAGTGGCGCTGGCGCCACGCTGGGATTCGGGATAGTAAGTATTCGAAAGTCCGGCGGAGGCAGTGCTTCCAAGCAGCCGTGACCAGTTGAACCGAGCATCACCCACATCCGTTCGGGTCACGAACATACGAGACAAGCTGTGGCCGAGGCGTGATCCGAACGAACCTTGCCCTCGCCTGAAATACCGTGGATCCTCGTTGAGAATCGTGGGGAAGAGGAACTGACGGAAGAAGCGGGACGATGTGCCATCTGCCAAGAGAATTCCGTAGCGCTTGCCGAATGCCCCGACACCCGTGCCAAAATCAGAGTCCGACTCGGTCGTTTGCAAGAGAGGCACTTTGAGCGCGGGAGTAATGAGCGTTACCGGGTCGTACGAACCACGCGCAAACAGCATGAACTTCTGCTTGTTGCTGAGAGGCGCGGGATTGGTCTCATTGCTGACGTTGAATGCGGGGAAGATTCCAAAAATCCTTTCCGATCCCTCCTTTTTTTGCTTCTTCTGCAGGTCGGGTGCCGGAACGGATGTCTCTAATGTCTCCGTGCGCGCAATTGATGGGCTCTGCGATACATCTGTTGTCGGCGGATGATTCTGACAAGAAGCGACTGCCTCGAGCACGAACACGAAAAACACAACTATCGCCCATTGCAGTTTTTCTTCCGTCACACTCCCCACAATAGCCATAGCTGCGGTCTCGGGTAACTGTACGAAATGACAGGAGTGGCGTCCCCATAGACTGGACAGCCAGGAGGACCCGTGACTAAAGTTCTTTCGCTGCCAGGCGCTGTCAGTTCTGACAGTAGTCATCTCTGCAACCGTCGCCGACACTCACCTAGGCTGGAGAACGGAATGGTTGGTGTCTAGCCAGAAGCATCGACGATCTCCAAAGGAGTGCCTTCAATGAATCGTATCTCATTTCGTGGTCTCATTTTCTTGTTGTTCGCCCTGCCATGTGCGGTAAACGCTTGGGGGCAGAAGGTGAGTGTAGATTTTGACAAAACCGCTAACTTCGCTTTGTACAAGACCTACGCGTGGACGACAGGGACGCCGGTCCAAAACCCGCTGATGGACCAGCGGATCACGGGCGGAATCGACAAGCAACTGGTTGCGAAAGGAATCCAGAAAGTGGACGCTAGCGCTAATCCTGACCTGATCGTTCTCTATCACGGTGCGGTCGGCGCGGAAACCCAGCTCAACACCATGAACACCGGCGGATACGGGTGGGGCTATCGCCGGGTCGGGGCGATGGGTATGTCGACAACTACCGTAGAGAAGATCCCCGTCGGCCAACTCACGGTAGACATCGGCGACGCCAAAACCAAGAAATTGCTTTGGATGGGAAATGCCAGCGATACGCTCAGCGACAAGCCGGAAAAGAACGAGAAGAAAATCAATAAGGCACTGGACAAGATGTTCAAGAAGTTCCCGCCGCCAGTTAAGCAGTGAGGTTCGAACGAGGATTCGAACTTTGAAGTGCACGGCAGTGTGGTACTAACCGCCGGATGTCAGTTCAGAACTCAATGACAACCGCCTTCTTGAGATGGCGACGACTGCTGGCGCTAAGCCTGTTCGCTCTAGGCGCATACGCTGATCGGCTTGAGGCTCGGGAACTCCCAGCTGCATCCTCACAAGCCAATATCGCTCCGAACGAGTCCGTCACGACAGATCAAGAGGTAGCGCCTACGGCGGTCGAGCAATCCTTGCGATCACCCGCGGCCACCCAGTCTAGCGAGCAATCCGAAAAAGAGAAAAAACACCAACAACGGGGATCGGTTGTAGTCGCTCCGATTCCAATTTCAAATCCCGCGATAGGTTCCGGTGTCGTCATTGCAGTTGGCTACATCTTCTCATTGAGCAAGAGCGACAAGGTGTCACCTCCATCCCTAGTGGGGGCGGCTGGGCTTCTTACGAGCAACAGCACTCGAGGATTTGCTCTGGGCGGACAGTTCTACCTGAAGCAGAACACATACAAAATCACGACAGACTTCGGCCGGGGCAATCTGAACTATGACTTATATGGCTCCGGACAGTTTGCCGGGCTCAAGTTGCCCCTACAACAAACCGGCCAGGTGTTCCACGGAGAGTTCCTGCGCCGCATTGGTTGGAAGTTTTTTCTCGGGCCTCGATTTTCGATAGCAACATCAACCCTTACTGTTAGGCCCAGCAGTGGTGATACTCCGCCACCTCCTCCGGATCTCGGGCTCAACACTACTCTCACCGCTGTTGGCGTGACGCTCACGCGAGATACAAGCCTCAACCGCTTCTATCCGACCGGCGGAACGTATTTCAGGTTCACGTCCGACTTCTTCTCCCAGACGTTGGGCAGCAAGTACTCGTTCCAATCGTACGTAACGACATTCGCCAAGTATTGGGGTTTGAGCAAGAATCAAGTCGTCGCCTACGATGTCTATTTCTGCGCAACTGGCGGGACGCCCCCTTTCTATGGAAACTGCATATATGGAAGCAGCAACCAATTGCGTGGATATGTAGCCGGCAAGTACTTTGATCGCTACATGGTCACAACCCAATTAGAGTATCGCCTGGCTTGGCCGTGGAGGTTTGGTCTCGTCGCATTCGGAGGCGTCGGCGAGGCAATCCCTGGAGGGGATCGGCTGTTATTCAGGGACAACAGCTTCTTGCCCAGCGCTGGCGGCGGGCTGAGATTCCAACTGAGCAAGCAGTATCATGTCAATCTTCGTGCCGACGTCGCGCGAGGCAGAGACGGCCACACCTTCAGCCTGGGAATTGGCGAGGCTTTTTAGCGAAAGTGTTCACTCACGATGCACCTCGCCGCGTACCTGACTTAAGAAAGCTCAGTGGCACGACCCGTCATCCTGGAACTGACCACTCGCGGCCATGGATGCCAGAGAGCGCGTGCAGTTCAGTATTTGCTGGTTCAGAGGATCATTCCTGAGGGCATCCGCAGTGACGTAGTTCATGTTTTTTCGTGCTGCCGTGATTTTGTTGCTCAACTTCTCCATATTGTCGAACAAATTGCTCACCAACTGAAACGCATTTCGATCAGAATCGGTTGACACCGCAACGGATGCCAATTTGAGGTTCGTCGAAGCTGGGCCACGGTAGCCGCCCACCATGTCATCCGTAACCGGGTATCCATTCTGAACGGCGCTAAAAAGGGCAGTGCGCCATTCCCTGATCGTGGAACCTAGTTCGATCCCTGCCTTCATGAAATCTTTAGAGAATACCGGATTGGGAAGTCGGCTTTCCGGTCGAACTGACATCGGCGTGTTCGCGCCGGATGCAGGCATCGTCAAAGTAATTTGATTCCCCTTGAACGCGAGAGATGCGTTTGCTAGTCGCGCTAGTGCATCGATCTCCACGTAGGATTTGTCATTTATCCGGAGAACCGGCACTTGTCCCGTCCGGCCACTCATGGCGAGTGTCCCGTTCTGCTGCGCCGCCTGCGATGAGGCCTTGCCAGGGATAGCCAGCATCGCTCCCAGCACCAAGCCTACTCTCCATAGCTTTTTTCTCATCGACATCCTCCGGTTTTGACGATGCGCTCAAAGACTCGCTATCTAAACGAGATGACTCTCTCGTCCAGCATTTGAACTCTATCTTCCTGATCGAACGTTAAATGACTGTCAATTGTGACAGTATTCGCCTCCTATCTTTGTCGTTAGCATCGCTCCGTACAAACCAGGAGCAACCGTATGAAGACGAAAACCTTAGCGATCGCGTTAACCCTGCTGCTCATGATTCTGGGATTGAGTGCCGGTTGCGGCAAGCCGAACGACACGCAGATCACCAGCGAGGTCCAGCAGCGAATCAATGCCGACTCCGGACTGCGAGACAAGCAAATCGGCGTCACCGTGGCCAGCGGAGTCGTGACCCTCTCCGGGAACGTGGACAACATCACCCAGTGGAATGCTGTGGCGAGCTACGCCAATGCCGTCAAGGGTGTTAGGCAGGTTGTGAACAACGTCCAGGTTGCCGAGTCGACAGGAACAACTCCAGCACAAGCAACTCCGCAGACCGCAGTGGCGCCTGCCCAACATAGCAGCGCCGCTCCCACTCCTGCCGCGCTCCCGGAGCAAAGAGCGCCAATTCCGCCGGGGACCCCGACGCCGGAAATAATTCATAAAAAGATCAACGCATTTGTTTACCCTGCAAAAAACCAACCACCGGACCAACAGCAGTACGACGAAATGGACTGCTACAACTGGGCCAAGACACAGACTTCGATCGACCCCATGGGCCCCGCGACGGCGGTGCAGCAGGTCGAGAAAGGTCCAAATGAGGCGCAGGGTTCGCGCGTGAGGGGTGCAGCTCGGGGCGCTGCCGGCGGTGCGGTCATTGGTGCCGTAACAGGGGATGCCGGCAAAGGCGCCGCTATCGGCGCGACGCTGGGAACAATGCGAGGCGGGCGGGCCGTGCGCCAAGGCAGGGCGCAAGCCGAGCAGGACTACCAACAGGCACAGGTGCAGGCGCAGCAGCAGGCAGCCGCCACCGACAAGCAGAGAATCGCCACCTTCAAGAAGGCGTTTTCTGTCTGCGTACAGGGACGCGGATACAGCGTGCAATAGGTTCTAGTCGTACGGCAAAAGGAGACTCGATAATGAGAACGAGCAGAAGAAACGGAAGATCCGCATTCCTGCTGATGTTCATTTGCACCCTGCTCTTGCCGTGCTCCTACGGCCAGAATGAGAACAAGGCTGAAGCCTATTCGGGCGTGGCAATGGGCACCGGGGGATCGGTGGGCGGAAAGTCCATTCAGTTTGACTTCAGAATCAGCGGGTACACGACCGACGAAGAAGTGAACAAGTTCGCCGCGCTACTGAAGGAAAAAGGTCCGGACGCTCTACGAAATGCACTGGAGAAGGAGAACAAAGGGCGGCTGAACCCGGTGGGTCGCCTCGGCAACGATATTGCCGTAGCACGCAAGAGGCAGCAGGGAGCGAATACGATCATCACAATCGTAACCGCCCGCGTTATGCCCTTCATTGAGTTATACAACAGCGGTCGATCTACCGATTACCCGTTCGGATTCCTGCAGATCAAGCTGAACGAAAAGGGCGAGGGAACGGGGCGCATCATGGCTGCGGCAAAGGTGAAGTTCAACAAGAAGAGCGGCCAATACGAGATTGAAAGCTACGGCAACCAGTACATCAAGGTGGCCAACGTTCGCCCTTGGAAATAATTCGCCTCTGGTCCGTTGCGGATCGCGATGTTCGCCAACGAGCGCACTCTGGGCCAGTCGGCCGCGGCATCCTTAGTGAAAAAAGGCCTGAAATGCTGCAATTACAACCAGGGTCGGCAGCAGTACGCCGTTCGGCTACAGGTTCTGCAACGATTAACCCACGCGAATACGCTTACGGTCTGGCAAAAGGATTACCACGCCACTGGGCTCGTTCACGCGGGAGTTCTTCGAGAAGGATGGTTGGACGGTTGTGAGCATGAAGAACACCTGGAATCGTGCCTTCGCGTTTAGAAAGTAGAGCAGTCTTCTCTGAAAAACGCAGCACAGGTACTGTTCTGACCGTTCCAGCTTTTGGCCGAGCAGTCAAGACCAAATGCTTCGGCCATATATCCTAGGCAACTACAGCAGGTCTCATTTCTTTCCCGGCGGATACCTCGCCATCATCTTGGTAAGGGCATTATTCAACTGATCCATTCTCTCGATTCTCTTCTCCTTGAGCGTGCCTTTGGCCACGGCCTGCCAGATGACCTTGCGTTGTCTGCGATCGTAAACCTGAATCGCGAGGCTCCCCTTCCCGATGTACCGGCCCACGGAACCGGCTGTAGAACCGGATGACCACACCGTAGTTCCAACCATAGGCGTACCCCCCATGGTGCTGTATGTCGGGTCAACAAAACCGCTCACGTTTAAGTCAGTATTTGTGGCCGCCTGATAGCCGACTAATAGTTCCGCCACTTCGCCTGGCACCTTTTTCAAGCCTTTCGAATCCAAGTCTGCCTCAATGGCAACTTTGATTTCCTGATTCACTTTGGGGTCCAGCAACGAAGTGTTTTCACCCCAACCGTAGGTCTTGAAGCTGGAAAAGTCGGTCGTCTTGTCATAGTCCGAAATGACTTTCTGAGCGACAACTGCGGACGAGGCCGACATCGCCAAGAAGGCCACTGCTGCAATCTGACGCCAAGAGCTGAGATTTAACCCGCGTTCACGCATCTCAATTCGCATCCGCACACTCCCGCGCTCGCGCGCGCTCTTGTCGCCAGTATACGGAGTCTGGCCGAACGCCCCACAACTGTCAGAATTGACAGGGACGGCTTACACGGAGGATGGATGGCCTCAACCCCATCGGCCCATGAACACGCCGTACCTGTCCCACGTCAGCGGCAATGGGACATTTTGAGACGGGAAGTTAAGCTACACATCTGAGATTCAGTTCACCCGAAACAGGGAGTAGACTGGCGGCGACAGCGGGGCCCCAGCCAGCCCGCATTTGGC
>Ga0335069_10001673_pt1 | contig 35431 bp, 39 predicted proteins | sample Lox_Sample_11_FD_206714 | JGI IMG/M metagenome (GOLD analysis project Ga0335069, IMG submission 206714) | Soil microbial communities from Loxahatchee National Wildlife Refuge, Florida, United States - Lox_Sample_1.1 | ecosystem: Environmental > Terrestrial > Soil > Wetlands | place: USA... | reverse complement strand
AAAGAGCCAGCAGTCGTCGCGATTTGCCGCGCACCGGCCAGAGACACTCAACCTCCGGCCCCACAACTTTGGTTGTAATGGGCGAGGGGGGAGGAATACCAGAAAAACTGGAGATGGGGAAAACGAAAGTAACCATGGCGCCCAAACGCGAAAGATATTCGCGTTTGGGCGCAGGGCAATCCCCCCGGACGGGAACGGTGGTTAGATTCCGGTGGGCGGCGCCGGAGCGTGCTCGCGCCGGATGACCCAGCGTCCGCCCTGCTTCTCAAGGACGGCCGTCCAGCGTGAAACCTTGTTCATGGGCCCGCCCTTGGCTAACTTGGCATTCCTGTGGACGGTGCCACCGTCCCACGCGGTGCGACCCGCCGAGCAGATCCGCGGTTCGTCGTTGACGGGCGCGATTTGTTAGGCTGTTGGTTCGCATGCGTCGCCGTCTGGAAATTCTGCTTGGGTGCATTTCGCTGCTCACCATCCTGACCGGATGCGGGACGCCGGGAGCGCCGCAGTTGCCTTCGCTGCAACTGGCCAGGCCGGTGGACGACCTGACGGCCTCGCGCAAAGGCGACAAGGTTGAGCTGGACTGGACGCTGCCGCGCAAGAACACCGATCGCACGCTGGTGAAGAACATTCCGCAGACGCAGATCTGCCGCCACGGCGGAACGGCACTGATGAGCGGCTGTACGGTGGTGGGCGAGGTGCGAAATCCCAAGCCCGAAGAGAAGCGCAATGGCGAGCAGCCGCCCGCCGTCCGCATGAAGTACGTGGACACGCTTCCTGCGCAGTTGGGCGAAAGCGATCCCGCGGGGTTCGTCCGCTACGCGGTGGAGATCATGAACGGCCGCGAGCGCAGCGCCGGTCTGTCCAACCAAGTGTTGATTCCGGTGGCCCCAACCATTGCTCCTCCGGAACGGCTGACTGCGAAGATCGAGGCCGATGGCGTGCTGGTTTCGTGGACGGGGGGCAATGTGCCGCCTGCGCCGAAGGGCCTGACCTACCGCTACCGCGTCCTGCGCAGTCCGGCCGGCGCGAACGCCTATCTTGGGCTCGCCGATGTTGAGCCGGAGGCCGAAGGCTATTATCTGGACAAAACCTTCGCCTGGGAGACGAAATACGATTACCGCATCCTCCCGGTGACGCTAGTGCACTCGCAAGGCGTGGACATGACGGTGGAGGGCGACGACTCCAAGCCGGCCGAGGCCTACACGCGGGACATCTATCCGCCGTCGGAGCCGGCCGGACTGCAGGCGGTGTTCTCCAGCGTGGGCCAGAAGCCTTTTGTCGATCTCACGTGGGCGCCGGTGACGGAGAGCGATCTGGCCGGCTACAACGTATTCCGCCGGAGCGGAGACGGTGAGCCCGTTAAGATCAATCCACGGCTGGTAGCGGTGCCGTCGTATCGCGACGAGAGCGTCGTAGCCGGCATGACATACCGGTATTCGGTGTCGGCGGTTGACTTGCGCGGCAACGAAAGCGGACGCTCGGCGGAGACAACAGAAACTGTGCCCAACCATCGGTGACGAGGGACGTATGCGATTTTGCCGATTTCAACTCAATGACGGCCCGTGCTACGGCCTGATCGAGGCTGCTGACGGCAGCGAGGCGATCCGGCGCGCGCTGCCGGAGCTGCCTGCCTCTGCTGGCGATTTCGACCGCGGTGAGGCGGTGGAGGTTTCGCTGGCCTCGGCACGCCTGCTGGCACCGGTTTGCCCCAGCAAAATCGTCTGCATTGGGCGCAATTATCGCGAGCACGCCAAGGAACTGAACCACCCGATTCCCAGCGAGCCCCTGATTTTCCTCAAGCCACCCTCGGCGGTGCTTGCGCCCGGGGCGACGATCCTACGCCCAACTTCGCTCTCCCAACGGGTGGACCACGAGGGCGAGCTGGGGGTGGTCATCGGCAAACGCTGCCACGGACTGCGCGAGGGCGACGATGTGCGCGAGTACGTGCTGGGATACACGTGCGTCAACGACGTCACGGCACGCGACCTGCAAAATAAGGACGGGCAATGGTCGCGCGCCAAAGGCTTCGACACCTTTTGTCCCATCGGCCCGATTGTCGCTACCGGCCTGGATCCGTGGAAGGGGGTGCGGGTGCGAACGTGGGTGAACGATCAGCTTCGCCAGGACGGCACGACAGCCGACTTCCTGTTCCCGCTCGACGTGATCCTGCGTTTCATCTCGCAGGTGATGACGCTGGAGGCGGGAGATGTGATTGCCACGGGGACTCCTGCCGGGGTCAGCCCACTGCAGGCCGGCGATACGGTCGCGGTCAGGGTCGAGGGAGTGGGCACGCTGACGAACCCGGTGGCGGACGCAGTATAGCCAGGATTGGGGTTGCGCCTCGGCCGGCGAATTCTTCTCCTACTGCAACACCGGGATTCGGGTTATGCTAGGCGGAAGCGATCATGAGGTCCCTGGGCTATTACCCGATACTTGCTTTTGGCGCAGCGGCAGCCATTGTCGGCTATGCTCTGCTGTCGCGCAATCCGAAGCAGTCGGGGGAACTGCTGGAGCTGGAACGCCGGACCCAGTTGACCCAGGGAGGGCGCATCATTGACGGCACGGTCATCGACGTGCATGAATTGGACGAAACTCCAACCCAGCAGCAGATGATTCTGCTGATATACACCTACGATGTTGCGGGGGTCACCTACGAAGCTTCGCAGGACGTGACCCACCTGCGCCAGTTCATTGACCTCTATTCCTGCCGGTTGGGCTTGCCGGCCTCGGTAAAGTACGATCCACACAATCCCGGGGACTCTATCGTGATCTCGGAGACATGGTCAGGTCTTCGCAAGTCCCCCATTCGTATCAAGCCCCGGACGGTTGCGAGCTAGCCAGCCGCACCCCTGCAGCCAGCCACATGGCAGATGCATCTAATAAAGGCACTGAGCGAGCGAATTGGCGTTTTAGAGAATCCAAGGCGATTGTTACAATAAGTCACTGATGCATAGTCTTCCTCTTCCCCTCGCCGCATTTGTCGCAGGAATCCTTTCATTCCTGTCCCCGTGCGTCTTGCCCCTGGTTCCGGGCTATGTGTCCCTGATTTCCGGGGCGACGGTGGAAGACTTGCAGTCGGACCAGCGCCGGATGCTGGGGATCGTGATGTTGCACTCGCTGACGTTCATTCTGGGCTTCAGCGTGGTGTTCATCGCGCTGGGCGCCGTTGCCACCAGCATTGGTCAACTGGCCAACCAGTATCACAACCTTCTGGCCCGGGTTGCGGGCGTCATCGTGATCGTTTTCGGATTGCACCTTACCGGGCTACTGAAGATCAAGGCGCTGTACGCCGACAAACGCATGCATGAGGTCAAGGGCGGTTCCAGTGCCTGGGGGTCGTTCGCGGTTGGCTTCGCATTTGCCTTCGGATGGACGCCGTGCATCGGGCCTATTCTGGCGACCATCTTGGTGTTGGCTGGGGCGCAGGGGACGGTTTTGAAGGGCGTTCTGTTGCTCGCCGTCTATTCACTCGGGCTGGCGGTGCCGTTTTTGTTGACCTCACTGGGCGTGGACCGTTTTCTCGGTTTCTATGGCCGGTTTCGCCGCCACCTTCACACGGTCGAGGTGGTCAGCGGAGTGCTGCTGGTGGCGGTCGGCGTCCTCATTTTTATGAACAACCTTAGACTATTGTCCGGCTACCTGTCGTTTTTGAACCGTTTTGCGCTATAGAGGCTCGATTTTTGTGAAACGCAACGCTCTGGTTTTCGCTACTCTGCTAACGGCCATCGTGGCCATGATCGCGGCGGGCAAGTACTTGACTCGCGCCCGCAAACAGGGCACTCCGGTTCTGGCCGGCAACGTCCACGGAGTGTCAGCTCCGGACTTCGAGCTGGTTTCGCTGGATGGCAAGAAAATCCGCCTGTCTGACTACCGCGGCAAGGCAGTGCTACTGAACTTCTGGGCGACGTGGTGCTCGCCCTGCAAGGTTGAAATGCCGTGGTTTATCGATCTGCAAAAGAAATACGGAAACGATGGGTTGGTGGTCCTGGGAGTGGCCATGGACGATTCAGAAGCCGCTAAGATTGCCCAGTTCACCAGCGAATTGGGAGTCAACTATCCCGTGCTGCTGGGCACCGATAAAGTCTCTGAGGACTACGGCAACGTGCAGTATTTGCCGACGACGTTCTACATCGACCGGGAAGGCAAAATCATCGGCAAGGGCACCGGTCTTCTGGGACGGGCTGAGATTGAGGACAACGTGCAGAAGGCGCTGGCATCACGCGTGGCAGGCGTAAACAAGGCAGCAACCACCGGCGGGGAACCAGCACCGGCGCAGCCGCTAACCAGCGCACGATGATCCGGCCGTTCGTCTTCGTGCTGCTGGGATCGCTGGCATGGAGCCTGACGGCTGCCCAGCAGCCGGGGCAAAAAGTACCTACCGTCGCCATGGCTCCGGTGGGCAAAGTGCAGGTGCGGGCCGGCGGTTCAGCCACGGTTGATCTGGATTTTCGGATCGAGAACGACTTCCACATCAACTCCAACCATCCGAAATCGGAACTTCTGATCCCGACGGCGCTTCAGTTCAAAGCCGCCGAGCCGGTGAAAATTGTCAAAGTGAACTATCCGGCAGGGCAGGACGTGTCTTTCCCCTTTGCTCCCACTGAAAAGTTGAGTGTGTACAGCGGAGACTTCACAATCACTGCGACAGTCAAAGCTCCGCCGCAGGTGGCCAAGGGGACCTACCCGGTCACTGGGGAGCTGCGCTTTCAAGCCTGCGACCGCAGCGCCTGCTATCCGCCACGGTCAATTCCTGTGATGTTCGATGTGACGGTGATTGCTCGCTGAATGGCGCGGAAGTGACCCGGCCGGCTGCGTCTGCGGGTTGCGTCCTGGGCGCGTCACGGCCAGATGATTTCGGTCAGGAGCACCACGACGTGGGCAACGGCCACGTTGTCGTGGTCCATGCCTTCTGGAGTTTTGGCCTTGATGCCGACCTGTGACGGTTTGACTCCGAGTATTTGTGCGACGCTGTCCTGCAGGGCGCGAAGGTGCGGACCGATCCTGGGCGCGGCCAACACCAGTGTGCAGTCAACATTCCCAACCGAATAGCCGCGCGTGCCGATTTGGTTCAAGGCTTCGCGCACGAACACTGTAGAATTCGCTCCCTTCCACTTCGGGTCGCTGGGCGGGAAATAGCTTCCGATGTCGCCAGCGGCCACCGCGCCCAGCAAAGCGTCGGTCAATGCGTGGAGCAGCACATCGCCGTCGGAATGGCCGGCCAATCCGCTGTCATGCGGGAGAAGCACCCCTCCTATGCGCAATGGAAGGCCCGGCTTGAACTCGTGCGAGTCCCAGCCGAAACCAATGCGCGGCACGCGAACGACATTTGTATTGAAGGACAAGGGACCCCTAACCTGTGGCGCCGGTCTTGTGGCGGTTTTCCAGCGAGAGGAAAAATTCTGCCAGCTCCAGGTCGCCCGGAGTGGTGATTTTCAGGTTGCGGGGCGAGCCCATGACGACATGTACCGCGCTGCCGGCGCGTTCGATGAGGGAAGCTTCGTCTGTGCCCAGAAAACCGTCTGCGGTGGCCTCGTCGAAGGCCTTCTTTAGCAGTCCAAAGCGAAAGCCCTGGGGGGTCTGGGCCATGACCATGCGCTCACGCGGGACGGTTGCCAGGACTACCGCGCCGTCGGCGGTGCGGTCCACCTGCTTCACGGTATCCATCGCCGGGATGCCGGCGATGGCGGCGTCGTACTTCTTAGCCCCCTCGATTACGGCGTGGATGGTATCGTCGTCCACGAAGGGGCGCACCGCGTCATGGACCAGCACGATGTCGTCCGGGGATGCGTTGAGCGCGGCCAGCGCGTTGGCGACCGAGTTTTGCCGGTGCTCCCCACCCTCGACGATCCGGACTGTCTTGCCCAGCCGCTGCTGCGCCACTTGCTGCTGGAACCCCGGGATTTCGCTCTTGCGCAGCGCCACCACGATCTCGTCGATGCGGCTGTTGTTGGCGAATTTCCGCAGGGTATGAAACAGGATTGGCGTTCCCCGCAGCTCCAGAAACTGTTTGGTTTTGCTTTTGTCGCTTCCGGAGACGGCGGCCATTCGCGTTCCCAGACCGGCTGCGGGGATGATGACGAATACTTTCATATTGGGGAGCGCAGTATAAACGCTCCGCGCAAGGCAATTCAAATCGCGATACGAGACCAGGCGCCCCGGGCAGGCACGAAGCTCCGGTGTTGCTTTCTATTCCGGCTTGGGGACTTCGGGCACCGCAGCAGGAGTGGGGGCGTGTTTTCGCAGCTCCGGCCGGGGCTCGGCAGCGCGCGGCTGCATCACCGCCGCCCGCTCGTCGTACTTTCCGAAGATCATCTTGCCCGCGGTGGTCTGCAACACCGACGTCACTGAGATGTCGATGTTTTTGCCGATCATCTTGCGCGCGTTGTCCACCACCACCATGGTTCCGTCGTCGAGATAAGCGACACCCTGGTTGTATTCCTTGCCTTCCTTGAGGATGAACACCTTCATCACTTCGCCGGGCAGAACGATGGGCTTGAGCGAATTGGCCAGCTCGTTGATGTTCAGCACCTGGACGCCTTGCAGTTGCGCCACCTTGTTCAGGTTGAAGTCGTTGGTGACAATCTTGCCTTCGTAGATCTTGGCCAGCTCGATCAGTTTGAGGTCCACTTCGCGAATGGCGGGGAAATCGTCTTCCACAATCTGCACGGTCAGGGTGGCGATCTTTTGGATGCGTTGCAGGATGTCGAGGCCGCGGCGTCCGCGATTGCGCTTCATGGAGTCGGCGGAATCGGCGACCAATTGCAGCTCGCGCAGCACGAATTGCGGCAGCACAATGATGCCGTCCAGAAAACCGGTTTCGGCAATGTCGGCGATGCGGCCGTCGATGATGACACTGGTGTCCAGGATCTTGTAGCTTTTCTTGGCCTGCTTCTCGCCGCCGAAGATGCCGCCGAGCGCCGCCAGATTGAGGAGATCACCCTTGCCGGCACCGACGACCAATCCCACGTAAGCCATCAGGAGCATTAAGAAAAGTTGCAGAAAACTCTGGGTTGACCCGGGCTGCAGGCTGTTGCGGATGACCAGGCTGAAGAGATAGGCGCCGATAATGCCGAGGATGCTGCCGATGACGGCGCCGATCAGCCGCTTGAGACTGATTTTGCGCAATCGAATCTCGAACAGGACTACCGCCACACCGAATAGGAGGCCAATTCCCGCGGCGGGCCATCTTTGCAGTCCCAGTGGCCTTAATTCGTAACTCGAAAGTGCTGTAATGAAAACGAATAAAACACGTACGACTACCAGATCCAAGAAACACCTCCCCGTGACCGGTCCTGACATCTACAGCCGGGTTTGAGTCACGCCGGGGAGGAAATAAAACGGATAAATGCGGCGCCTCGCTCCCGTTCCGCAGACGCAACTGGGGCCTCGTTCAACCATTAAGAGGGGCGGATGAAAATATGGAAAGCCCCTCGCCCGCCTCCGATTGGCGGGAACCTGAGCAACTCCAGACTGCAGCCGAAGTATAACTCAGTTTTGTGGAGCCCTACGGAGCGACGGCGGTTTTTTGTGGAGCCGGGATGGATCGCCAAAAGAGCAATCCGGGACTGCCGACGGCAGTCGCCCAGGCCCGCCTCAGTGAAGCGGCTACGCGAACAGCGACCCGATTCCTGCCCCCACTAACGTCACGACCGCCCACCAGCCAAAAACCACCCCCATGCAGGTCCCGCGCTTCACCCGGGTGACACAGGAGTAGCCGATTCCGGTCAGGACCAATGTCCAGATGTTAAACGCATCGACAGAGGTGAGCACGGAGTACAGAAAGTGGGATGAGCTGGGATCGACCAGTCCGCTGAGGTTGCTGGCTACAGGATTTTGAAATGTAAATCCTTCCGCTGCACCGGCCCCGACGACAGCAGTAGCGATGAGGGACTTGATGATGGAGGGCAGAAAGGCGTACATGCCAACTGCCAGTGCCTGTTTGAATTTCACCTCCGCGCCGAAGCCAAAATTGAAGGTCGCCATCAGCACGCCTGCGATGATTCCGACGAAGATGATCGTCAGCAAAGGCGACGCATAGGAAAAGTAGCGGGTGGCCGAAGTGCCAATACGCAGCGCGTTGGCTTTCTGATCCGGAGGCAACTGGTCAACCTTGTCCATCTGCTTAGGACTCAATCGCAGTTGGTTCTCGTATGCCGTCTCCATGCTGAGTTTCTTGTCAACCACGAACACCATGGCCAGCCCGAAGATCGACATCAGCAGCCACGGCACCCACCAGCTCGCATTGCGGCGAATGTCGGTAAAGGTCTTGCTGGGAGCGATGAAGGTATCGACGACGCGTTCGACTTCCGTGAGAGGTTTCTCACTGGTATGGCCTGCGTCAGCGGTAGTATTCATATTTTTCTCCATCCGGGCGGGCACTGCGCCCGGCGCCTATCGGCTCGTGAAATAACCTCCGAAGCTGAGCCAAAGAGGACGGGCAGGATTGTAGCACTCCGACCCGTCGCAGGACTTGTGTTTGGCATGCATTCTATTGCCCAGCCGTGCTGACGGAGTTGTGCCCACTGCACCGACGCTTTTAGACTGAGCACATGCACGTACACGCGAGCGCGTCCGACGATACGCCGACTTCGCGGGTTCTGCGGATTTCGCTGCTGGTGACGCTGGCCTACATCGTTCTGCTGGTGGTGGCGGGAATCCGCGCCCACAGCCTGGCGCTGCTGTCGGAAGCCGGCCACAATCTCTCGGACTTCTTTGCTCTGTTGCTCTCCTGGGGCGCGGTCTATCTTTCCGGACGAAGTCCTGACGCCCGCAAGACCTTTGGTTACAGCCGCGCCGGGGTGCTGGTGGCGTTCGTCAACGGACTAACGCTGGTCCTCATCTCGTTCTACATCTGGTACGAGGCGTTCCACCGCCTGCTCAAGCCCGTTGACGTTCATCCCGGGCTGATGATCTGGGTGGCTGCGGCCGGGGTCGTGATGAATGGCGGTATCGCCCTGTTGCTGATGCGTGGCCACCGCGACATTAACCTGCGCAGCGCCCTGCTCCATGAAATCGGCGACACGCTCTCCACCGCGGCGGTCATTGTGGGCGGCATTGCCATCGCGGTCACCGGGCGCCGCTGGATCGATCCCGCGCTTTCCGTCGGTATCGGGGTGATGATCCTCTGGTCGTCGATTGGGATCATTCGCGAGAGCCTGAACATATTGCTGGAAGGCATCCCCAGCGGCATGGAGCTGGAGCGCATCGAAACGGCGATTCGGGCCATTCCGGGAGTCAACGACGTACACGACCTGCACGTCTGGAGCATCGGCAGCGACACCCACTCGATGTCGTGTCACGTCAGCATAGACGACATGCGAGCGTCGGAAAGCGAAAGCCTGCTGCGGCAGATACGCGACGAGCTGGCGTCGCGCTTCCACATCCACCACACCACGATCCAGTTCGAGTACGCGGTCTGCGAGGTTGCGCACGGCTGCGTGATTCCCACCAGCCCCGGCCAGGAACATACGCATGAGCACTAGGTTATCGGCAATTAATGAACGGGCGGCTGGCAGCATCCTCATTGCCGCCGTTACGCTGGCGCTGCTTGCCGGGGGATGCAGCAAGCATGCATCGGCGCCGGCTGCGCCGGGAGCATCCGACTCTGGCTGGAAGCTGGGACTGACAGTGTCGCCCAAGCGCCCAAGGATGGTGCGGCCCGCAAGCTTCACGGTACACATTGCGGACAGCACGGGACTGGCGATTGGCGACGCCATGGTGACAGGCTCGCTCAACATGACACTGATGGACATGGGCAAGACCGAGGTGAAATTCGAACCCAAAGGCAACGGCGATTACGAGGCCAGCGTCAAAAGCTTCGACATGTCGGGCCCGTGGGAGCTCGCCGTGGACGCAGTGCAAGGCTCAACGAAAACTCACAGAGTCTTCCAATTTAACGTCTTCGATTAGTGTTCTCTTGCGCGCCCCTGGCCGTGTTGGCGCGCATAGATCGCTTCCACGTCGTCCAGGGTGTTGATCTCCGCAGGCGACTTGTCGCGCCGAATGCGTAAGATTCGGGGGAAGCGCAGCGCGAAGCCGCTGTCGTGCCTGTCGGAGCGCATGATGGCGTTGAAGGCCACCTCGAGGACGATCTCCGGCTCGACTTCGCGCAGGAAGCCCTGGTCCGCGGTGGTGTGCGCCAGGAACCACCGCGTCATTTCGGCGATTTCCGCGTCGGTCAGTCCGGAGTAGGCTTTTCCGATGTTCAACAGCTCCTCACCCCTGCGCACCGCGAAGGTATAGTCGCTGAGCACGGCGATGCGCTTGCCGTGGCCGTATTCCACCGCCGTGACCACCACATCGAGTGTAGCCAGCTCGCGCTTCAGCTTCAGCCACCAACGCCCGCGCCGGCCGGGCATGTAGGGCGAGTGCAGGTCCTTGATCATCAGGCCTTCGTTGCCGCGCGCCATCGCCTGCTCGAAGTGCGCTTCGAGTTGCTCGGCGGAATCGGCGCGGCGTGCCGGCGCGCGCAGCACCCAGCCTGAATGAGCGTCCTTCTGTGGCTCGGCGTCAAACCGGAGCGACCGCTGCTCGCTTTCCAAGGGCTTCGGTGTCAACCGGGAATCGTATGGCAAGATGCGGTTCAGCACCTCGATTCGGGCTGTAAGCGGATGGTCGAGGAGCAGGGAATCGTCCGCGAAAAGCACATCGAACACCACGTAGGCGACGGGCACGGCGGCCCGCAACTTGTCGCTGACTTGTTTCCGCCCCAACCGCTGCTGCAGCGCCGAAAACGGCATGGCATGACCACTCTCCTCAGCGTGCTGCCAAGCGATAATCTCGCCGTCGAAGATCGCATCGCAAGGAATGCTGCTCAGCGTCGCAAGCAACTCGGGAAAGGACTCCGACACCTCGTCGAGGGTCCGCGAGAACAGACGCGCGCGACCATCGCTGATGTGCGCTTGGGCCCGGATGCCGTCGTACTTATCTTCGACCTGTGCGTGCTCAAAGTACTCGAAGGCCTCCCCGGCACTGGCCGCCGGGCTGGCCAGCATGAACCCGATGGGATGGAACAGCCGCATGCGCACCTCGTCGAGACGATGCTCAGCGGCGTGCTCGAGCGTGGCTGCAATGTCGCCCAGCAGCATGTTGGCGCGCTGAACTTTCGCGAAAGGCTCGTCGTAGGCCTTCGCGATGGCCTCCTCCACCAGGCTCTCTTTCAGCCCGATGCGCAATTCGCCGCTGACGATTTTGAGGATGTACTTCGAGGCGAGAGGTGAGGACCGCAGGAGCAGCGCTTTCAGCAAAGCGGCCTTGGCGGCAGCGGACCTGGCCGCAGCGATGTCGTCGAAGGCGTTCGCCACCTCGGCGAGGGCGACAGCGCCCGCGGGCCCTGCTGTGTCATGGGCAGCGAGCAATTCACACGCCGCCGATCCCAGGTCTCCGTGCTTCCGGTACGCAACCCGCAGCTCATCGCCGCTCGCGTCCGTAAGCTCGGATACAGCCTTCCACAACAACGCGCCTCCCACTTGCAGGGTGCGCTCCTGGAAGGCGGGGAATGCGCGGCCCGAGAGAAATAACGCCGAGATCGCAGCATCGGCCCGCGGGCGCGAGCGAAGATACTCTGCCAGGATAGAGAGCTTCTTGCTCTTCCGGGTAGTGGCGGCGATTTGCTCGCAGGTTTTTGCCAGCTCATCCATGTGCGTAATAAATGCTTTAGATGTCTTGAGTTAGCGCGAAACTGCGCCGGTGACAGCGGAGCAGGCTCGGCATCGGGCGGTCAACTCCGTTGACACCCCCAGGCAACCTCCATAGGCTATAAGAAAGCCCAGTCTTGCAGCTTATCCGCTCGGGAGACGTCTAATCACCATGCGTACGTTATTGCGCCATTTCCGGTTCTTGATCGCCGTCCAACTCCTACCCGCGCTGGAGAGCGGCGAGGAGACGCTGGTCGGCGGGCAGGCCGTGCTGGAAGGCGTCATGATGCGCTCGCCGCACGCATGGGGCATCTCCGTGCGCAAACCTGACGGTACCATCTCCACCCACTCGGAGCCGTTGGAGCGGCTTTCGGAAAAGCATAAGTGGATGGGCTGGCCCGTGGTGCGCGGCGTGATGACGTTGGGGCAGGCCATGGCGCTAGGCTTCCGCGCCCTGCGCTACTCGGCTGACGTGGCGCTCGACGCCATGCCCGCCGGCGAGAAAGAGGCAACCAAAAAGACCGAAATCAGCGGGTGGGTGGCGGCGCTGAATATCATACTGTCCGTTGGCTTCTTTATCTTCCTGTACAAGTTCGTTCCGCTGGTGGCGGCCACGAAGCTGAAAAACGCGTACCCCGCTTTCGGCAGCCAGGTGACGTTCAACTTCGTGGACGGCGTCATCCGCATATTGTTGTTCCTGCTATTCATCTGGGGCGTTTCGCTGATGCCCGATATTCGCCGCGTGTATCAGTACCACGGGGCGGAGCACAAGACCGTCTTCGCCTTCGAGTCGCGCGGCCCGCTGGAGCCGAAGAGCGTACAGGCTTACTCGACCTTCCATCCGCGCTGCGGCACCAGCTTCCTGATGACCGTGATGATTATCTCGATCGCGATCTATATGCTGTTTCCGGCACAGACGTTTGTGACGCGGTTCCTGCTGCGCATCGCGCTGCTGCCGGTCATTGCCGGGCTTTCGTATGAGATGATCCGTTTCGCCGCCAAGCATGGCAAATCGCTGTTCGCAGTGCTGACGAAGCCGGGTCTCTGGCTGCAGCGCATCACCACCAAGCAGCCCACCGACGACCAGGTGGAATGCGCCATCTCCGCGCTGAATGAGGCGATGGAGCTGGAGAAGCAGCACGGCGGCGAGCTGGTCATTGCCTAGAGCATTTTCACCGATACTGTGTTGCGCCTCGTGCTTGAAAAGGGCACCGCTTTACAGGCAGGGTCGAAAATACACCGTAAGTCGTTGAAAATACATCCGGCGGTTTGGGGTGATTGTCATGACTTCTCGCGGGCCGTAGGCCCTGGACGACAGCTGACAAACTCGTCTTCGCGAGCGTCTTGAAAGGGAACGGCCTCGGCCATGCCGTACACTGGGAACCATGTCGGCAGATGAGTCCAAAGCGGACGCGATCCAGCGCCGAATCTTCCGCGTCATGACGACGGAACAGCGCTTCCTCATGGCCTTGGAGATGAGTGACTCTCTACGCGATGTCGCGCTGGCTGGTTTGCGCACCCGCCGGCCCGATCTCGACGAGAAAGGCCTATCGCGCGAACTGATTCATATCATGTACGGGTTGACACCTGAGCCGTGACACTCCAAGACCTGCTGCAGCGCCTGGTTCCTATACTCGAACGCGCTAACGTGCCTTACATGGTCACAGGCTCCGTTGCCAGTTCAGCCCCGGGATGCCGAGATCGACTCGGGACCTCGACGTTGTGATTGCGCCCACTCGTGAACAGCTGCTGGCGCTCATGCGGGAATTCCCCAGCTCCGCCTATTACGCCGACGAGCAGCAGGCGCTTCAAGCGCTGGTACAACGAAGCCAGTTCAACATCATCGACCACATTTCCGGATGGAAAGTGGATTTCATCATCGCGGAGGACTCCGAATATGGCCGTACCGCCTTGGCGCGTCGCAAAAAGGTTGATATGGGTGAAAGCGCGGTGAATACCGCCTCAGCCGAAGACGTGCTCCTTGCCAAGCTGCGGTGGGCGAAGATGAGCGGTTCCGAGCGGCAACTGGAAGACGCAGCTGGTATCGTCAGCACTCAAGCGGATAGGTTAGACGTCACCTATGTAGAGGGCTGGGTGCGAAGGCTTGGTCTCGAAGCACAGTGGGAGGCGGTGCGCGAGAACGGGTAACGGATTTGTATGCCTCGGCGTGAGCAACCGAATGTGCCGGGTTCTCTCTCAAGAGACTGATTCTCGATTCAAGCATGCGGCTTTGGGCTAGAGCCTCACTCCATTAAAATCATCGGTTGGCAATCCTCTCCGCCTGGGGGCGGACATCAGGAGTTCTTATGGCACGGATGGTGAATTGCGTAAAGATGGGCCGCGAAATGGAGGGGCTCGACGAGCCGCCCTTTGACGGCCCTCTGGGGCAGAAGATCTACGCCAGCGTCTCCAAACTGGCATGGGACCAGTGGCAGGAACACATGAAGATGCTGCTCAACGAATACCGCCTGCAGCCCTGGAAGAAGGACCACCAGGAGTTCATCGTGCAGCAGATGGAGGCATACTTCTTCGGCGAAGGCGCGGAGAAGCCCAAGGATTACGTCCCGCCGGCCCCCTAGGCGCTGCGACCACGACTTAGGATTGGGGAGCGTACACGGCCCATCCCCGCGGACCTGCCCAGAAATCTCCGTGCCCGTCAGACTGCGTCCACTTCGTAGCAGGCCGGCTGGTGTCCTGGCCACCCCACGCGACTGGTTCAAGACGAACATCGTGCCATTGGGTCTGGACGGTCGCTCCGTTCCATGAGTCGCCACGATTGTTGAGCACGAAGATGAGTCCCGCGTGTGCATCGTCGCCCGTCCGCTGCATGACGTAAACGTCGTCGCTGGTGAAGAGCACCTGAGTCGTTCCGCCGGCGAACGTCTCATGCGCGGCCACCAAGGCCGCAATGCCGTTGGGGGTGCCCACCTTCGCCAGATTGAAGTTGTACCAGTCCATCCAGAAGACGCTGGGGTACCCCTCGTGCGTCAGGATGAAGCTGTAGGCCATCAGCTTGTCGTGGATGACCGCGTTCCCATCGTCGCGGATGGTGTCGTGATTATCGACAAACGTAACCGCACGCAGCGGAAAGTCCTGTACCACGGTCCCAGGCTGGGCCAGCGTGCTCAGGCTGAACCCGAAGGTGTCGCATAGTCCCTTCAAGCGGTAATGCAACGGGAAGTCAAACGCGGAGACCGGATTGTCCATAAACGTATTGATGGACGTGAGCCAGTCGTCCACGGTGCGTGCGTTGTCCCAGCACTCGCCCACACAGAAGGGATAGAAGCCGGCGTCTGACTTGTTCAGGTAGCGCAGCTCGGCGATCGACTTGACCATCCACGGGCCATAGCCCTTGACGAAATCGAAGCGGAAACCGTCATAGCCGAGGGTTTCGATCATCCACTGCGCCAGGGTGATGACTTCTCCGTACACCTTGGGGTTGCGGTGGCACATGTCGGGCATGTCGCCAAAGGTCTCGCCGTCAAAGGTTTCGTAGGGAGAAGGATGGAAGCTGGTCCAGTCGCGCGGAAACTTGCCGCTGCCGGGATTGAACTTCGTCCAGCGGGTGGCATGGTCAATGGGATTGTTTTCCTGCGCGTCGCCGCCGTTATTGTGGTTGATGACCAGGTCGGCATAGACCTGCATGTTCGCCGTGTGGGCTGCGTTGATCAGCGTGACCAGCTCGGCCTGGTTGCCAAACCAGGTTTTCACGCGGCCTTTCTGGTCGAAGTCGCCAAGGTCGTAATAGTCGTAGGGGTCATATCCCATGGATGGGCCCCCGAGATTGGCCGCCTTGCACGCAGGGGGCAGCCACAATGCCGAAAATCCTGCCTGCTGCAGCTCGGGAACTTTGCTGGCGACGAGATTCCACCAGGAACCGTCCTGATCTTCCTGTGCCGGACAATTCCAATAGAACGCTTGAAACAGAACTCCCATGATGCCCTCCTGCTGTGAGATGAGAGCTTAACGCAAATTGGGGCAGGAATTGGCGAATAACGGATGAAATTTGGTTATGGACGCGATTGAGCATTTTGATATGTTAGAGGCACGGCACGGCCTTTACCGTGCTTACGGCCGGACGGCGTCTTCGTCGCTGCCCAGCGGCAGAAAATACTGCGTGCCGCGGATGGGTTCGCTGACGCGCCGCAATAGCGCCTGCAGGTCTTCGGAGCGCTCGACGAAGTCGATCTCCGAGGTGTTGACGATCAGCAGGTCCGAAGATGTGTAGTGGAAGAAGAAATGCTCGTAGGCCTTAACGACTTCCCCGAGGTAGTCTTCGTTGATGCCCTTCTCACCCGGCGCGTTCTTCTTCTTGAGCCGCTTCTTGAGTACGTCGGGCGAGGCTTGCAGGTAAATCACCAGGTCGGGGGTCGGCACGTTTTGCCGGAAAAGCTCGTAGTAGCGGTTGTAAACCTCGAGCTCGTGGTCGCTCAGGTTGAGGCAGGCGAACAATTTGTCTTTCTCGAAGATGTAGTCGGCAACCACGGTCTTGTTCGGATTGCGCTTAACATCGAGCGAAGCAAGCTGCTCGTAACGCGCGATGAGGAAGGCGAACTGCGTCTGGAAGGCCGCGCCCCGGTCGCCGTTGTAGAAATCCTTGAGGAAGGGATTGTTTTCCGGCTCGCTGATGCGCTGGGCGTGCAGGGTCTCTGCGATCACTCGCGCCAACGTGCTTTTGCCGACTCGGATGGGGCCTTCGACTGCGATATAGCGGGGTGGTTCGAACAGGTTTGCCATGGCACGGTACGTTTCGCAGAATATCGTCCCGCCGCACCTCTGGCAATCACTGTGATACGTGTAGCTGTGGAAAGTCTGCCGGCTTTAACTGGCTTGGCGGGAAGCGCGTTTAGAATCAAACGCAATGATGGTGGAAATTGCCGGCGGTGTCGCATTAGCGGGCCTTGCCACCTGGGCAGGCTTCGAGAGCATGTGGCCCACGCTGCATGCCTACGGACGATCGTTCGTCGGACTGGAGTCCGGCTCGCGGAAGCTCGCGCTCACCTACGACGACGGTCCGAATGATCCTCATACGCTGCGGCTGATCGAAGTGCTGGCCCGGCACGAGGTGAAGGCGACGTTCTTCGTGTTGGGGCAGTTCGTTGAGCAGAAGCCCGAGATCGCGCGCGCACTCGCCTCGGCGGGTCACACGATTGGCAACCACAGTTGGGACCATCCCCGGTTGATCTTTGCCTCGAACGCGGAGTTACGCCGCCAAGTGGAACAAACCCAGGCCGCCATCGTCGATGCGTGCGGCGTGACACCAACGCTCTTCCGGCCGCCCTATGGGGGACGCCGGCCGGGCACGCTGAGCGCCATCCGCAAACTTGGGCTCGAGCCGGTTATGTGGAATGTCACCTGCTACGACTGGAAGGCCACGTCCGCCGCCAGGGTGTTCGCGCACGCGCAGAGGCAGATTCGCGGCGGCGACGTCATCCTCCTGCACGACGGCGATCAGGCACAAATGGGAGCGGACCGAAGCCACACCGTCGCGGCGACCGACCGACTCATCGGGCACTATAAGGCCGAGGGATACGAGTTCGTCACCGTTCCGGAAATGATGGGGAAGCAATCAGCAGTTAGCCGTTAGCGAACGTCCCAATCGCCCGGAGTCGAGATGCCGCGAAATAAATCCAAACACTTCAGCCTGTTTATTCGTCCTAGTGGATGAGAACAGCGAAGCATGTCGCACGAGGCTGTCATTGCGGGGAATTTGGTTAGTTTGGCGACCTCCCGGGAGGGCACGGGGACGGTGACCACAGGCGCCGATCAGTTCACTGAGCTCGCTACCCAGGTCCACCAGCACGCCAAGCTGCTGTTCAAAGTCGCTTACGGGGTACTCCGCAATGCGCACGATGCCGAGGACGTGGTGCAGGAAACCTTTCTCCGGGCGCAGCGCGCAGGGTTGCAATCGGTTCACGACACCCAGGCGTGGCTGGCGACCATCGCTTTCCGCCTGGCCATTGACCGTAAGCGCAAGCCGGAAGCGCTGGACATCGGCGATTTCGACATTCCCGCCGCCGGTCCCGACGCCGAACACTCGGCCATCCGGCGGCAGCAGGTGGAGCGGGTGCAGCGGCTCATCGCGTCTCTGCCAGACGACCTGCGCCACCCCTTGGTGCTGTCGGCGCTGGAAGAGCTGAACTCACGGCAGATTGCCGAGATGCTCGGCATCAATGAATCGTCGGTGCGTGGCCGCATCCTGCGCGCCCGCCAGATTCTCCGCGAAAAACTCGCCGCCCGATCGGAAACCACGCTATGAACTACCACGACGAATTCGACGACATTCTCGACCGCGCGCTGAGCGAGTACCGCGACGCCGAACCGCTGGCGGGAATCGAGTCCCGCATTCTGGCGCGCATCGATGGTCGCGAAATCACCCCACGGAAGCTTGGTTTGCGTTGGGCCATCGCCCTCGCCTCTGCCGCCGCCGTCGCGCTGGCGGTGTGGCTCGGTGTCGCACGACATACACCGCAGACCGCCGCTCCTTCCGTTACCGCAACTGCTCGCCCTGTGCCATCGGCTTCCGCGCAACCCCCTGCCGTCGCGGTTGCCGTTTCCGCAGCGCATGGCGGAAAGACGCCCAAATCCGCGAGGCAGACGGCCTCGGCGGCAGCGCCATCCGCACAGTCGGCGCAAGCCGTGCCCGCCGTCTTCCCGCTGCCAACCCCACTGACTGTGGAAGAGCGGGCATTCATGACAGCTCTGCAGAGCGCCCCACGAGCTGAGTACACAGCTTCGGACGCGGACTCAGCCATCACCATCGCCAGGATTGAAATCAAGCCGCTGCAGGTCGGCGGCTCCGTATCAGGAGGAGAACAATGAGGAAACTGCTCTGTCTCGCAGCGCTGTTGACGATAGGCGCGGCTGCGGTGGCCCAGGAGTCGGCGCCGCGTCCTGCAAAGCCTCCCCGCCACTTCTACAAGCTCACCTACGTTTTGAAGGAGTCCGATGAAGGGAAGGTTGTGAACCAGCGCACCTTCGTGGTTACGGGCAGCACTGGCGACGTCAACATGATTGAGAGATACGCATCCCGCCTGAGGGCAGGGTCACGGTACCCGGTGCGGGACGAAGGAAAGACGAATTACATCGATGTGGGCGTCAACCTCGACACGCGCCTGGAAGAGGTTGCGGAAGGACTGGCGATGGACACGACGGCTGAGATTTCTTCGGTTGGCGGCGAATCCACGACGAGCGGTAGCGCCCCGGTACTGCGCCAGGTGCGGACCAATGCGCAGGCGGTCGTCGCCCTGAACAAATCATTCGTGCTGTTTACGGTGGACGATCCCGCCAGCCGGCATCAGTTCCAACTGGAGGTCACGGCGGCACCGCAACGCTGACGATGCGGCGGAAGAGACGATAGGCTGTCGTTGGCCGCGGGGTTCCGCGCGGGTTAAAACCCGCGCGCAAGACTCAAGACAGAGGGCTTGGACGCTGGCCTAAAGGCCAGCTCTACCCGACCAGCGAGTTTTTCGGCAGCCGCTACAGCCCCTTCAGCGCATCCTTCGCCGCTGCGATCGTGACCTCGATGTCCGCTGGGGTGTGGGCCACGCTGAGGAACGCCGCTTCAAACTGCGACGGAGGCAGCCAGATTCCGGCGTTGAGCAAGGCATTGTGGAAGCGGCCGAACCTAGCGATATCGCACTTAGCAGCGCTATCCCAGTCAGTGACCGGCTTGTCGCTGAAGAAGAACGTGAACATGGAGCCGACGCGGTTGGCGGTCATCGCCACACCGATTGATTTTGCAGCAGCGAGAACGCCTGCCACCAAGTCCAACGTGTATTCCTCGAGTTGGCGATAGTACTGGGCGCGGTTTTGCTTGAGCTGTGCGAGCGTCGTGATGCCGGCCGCCATGGCCAGCGGGTTTCCGCTGAGCGTTCCCGCCTGATAGACCGGGCCCAGCGGAGCGATCATGTCCATGATCTTTGCCGGGCCGCCATAAGCCCCGACGGGCAGTCCGCCGCCGATAATTTTGCCCATCGTCACCAGGTCGGCCTTGATGTTGTAGAGTTCCGAGGCGCCGCCGTAGGCCAAGCGGAACCCCGTCATGACTTCGTCGAGGATGAGCACAGTGCCTTCGCGCTTCGTGATGGCGCGCAGGCCTTCCAGGTAGCCGTGCTTCGGCGGCACGCATCCCATATTGCCGACCACCGGTTCGACGATCACGCAGGCGATCTGTCCTTTGTACTTCGCGAACGCTTCTTCCACCGCGTCGAGGTTGTTGTAGGGCAGCGCGAGGGTGAACTGCACGAACTCTTCCGGCACGCCCGCGGAGCCGGGGATACCGAGCGTGGCCACGCCCGACCCGGCTTTCACCAGCAGCGCGTCGCTGTGGCCGTGGTAGCAGCCTTCGAACTTCACAATGTACTTGCGATTGGTGTACGCACGCGCCAGCCGTATGGCCGACATGGTGGCTTCCGTGCCCGAACTCACGAAGCGCACCTTCTCCACCACCGGAAACGCCTCGGTGACAAGTTCTGCCAGATCGGCCTCGGTGGGTGTGGACGCGCCGAAGCTCGTCCCCTTGCGCGCGGCGTGGACGATGGCGTCGATGACGTCGGGCACGGAATGGCCGAGAATCAGCGGCCCCCAGGAGCCGACGTAGTCGATGTACTGGTTGCCGTCGGCGTCCCAGACATAGGCGCCCTCACCGCGGACAAGGAACGGCGGCTCCCCGCCGACCGAACGAAAAGCCCTCACGGGCGAGTTGACACCGCCGGGGATGAATTGTTCGGCCCGCTTCTGCAGTGCGCGGGACTCCTCAAGCATTCGAACCATGATGACAAATTCCTTTTTCTGTAACGACTTCCGGGACAGCCGACACGCTCGCAGCAAACACTGGAATATATCAGGCTTCGAACGCCTCGACTTGTGAGAGGACTCCCATCCTCACCAGCATATCCCAGGGCGCCCGGAGCCAGCACTCCCGGAGGGAAGGGTGACCTTACGCCAGGCGAGGCGTCCAATGTGGTTGAAGGGAAACAGGAAACGCCGTCGTGGGAGCCGTTCGAGATTTAAGGCAACTGTGGCGCGAAAGCGGCATCCAACCGTATGTATAATTGTGGGAGTGAGCAGTTTCGCGCAGCGGCCATAACTGCCTGACCTTCCAGTGGATTAACAGCGTTACACCCATGTCGAAATCTACCAAGCTTTTTGTCCTCGGCCTTTCGTTTTTGCTGGCAACGCTGGTGGTTGCCGGCGGACTGGGCGTTAAGGCCAGCACCAACAACGACGATTCCTACCGCCAAATTGGCGTTTACAGCGAAGTACTGCAGCGGATCCGGACTGAGTACGTCGAGGAGCCGAATGTGCCCGCCGTGACCAACGGCGCGCTGCACGGGCTGCTAGAGTCGCTGGACGCCAATTCCAGCTACCTCGATCCCGCCGAGTACAAGGAGTACAAGCAGCGCAAGAACGAGGGCAAGGCAACCATCGGGGCGACGCTGTCGAAGCGCTTTGGCTATGCGGCGGTGGTGTCGGTGATTCCGGGCGGTCCGGCCGACAAGGCGGGTATTGACAGCGGTGACATCATCGAGGCCATTGAGGGCAAGAGCACGCGCGACATGTCCCTGGCTGAGATTGACGGCGTCCTGACCGGGCAGCCGGGCTCAGTCATTAACGTTTCGGTGGTCCGCCCGCGCAAGGCCGAGCCAGTCAAGACGCCGATCACCCGTGAGATCGTATCTGAGCCGCCGGTGAGCGGCAAGATGCTGGAGGACGGCATCGGCTATATCAAGATCGATGACTTCCCTAAGGGCCGCACGCAGGACGTCGCCGCGAAGCTCAAGGAATTGGAAAAGAGCGGGGCCAAGAAGCTGGTGCTCGACCTGCGCAACTCGGGTGATGGCGATGAGAGCGAAGGCGTGGCCACGGCCAATCTCTTCCTGAATCACGGGATGATTTCGTACCTGCAGGGCCAGAAATATCCCAAGCAGACCTTCAATGCCGACCCGCAAAAAGCGGTTGCGGCCACTATCCCGCTGGTGGTGCTGGTGAACCGGGGGACCGCGGGGCCGGCGGAAATCGTCGCGGCAGCCATCATGGAGAACGCCCGCGGCGACGTGGTCGGCGACAAGACGTTCGGATCGGGTTCGATCGAGAAGGTCATCGAGTTGCCCGACGGCGCTGCCCTGATGCTGTCGGTAGCCAAGTACTATTCGCCTTCCGGCAAGGCGCTGCAGGACAGCGCCGTAACCCCCAACATTCTGGTGGCTGACAATAGCGACGACTTCCTGGTTCCCGACGAAGACGAGAACGCACAGCCCGACGAGAAGCAGCAGGAGAAAGAGAAGAAACCTGCGACCGACGATCAGTTGAAGCGGGCCATCGACGTGCTGAAGAATCCAGCGCAGAAGGCCGCGTAGAACCCGGCAATTCCGGAGCAAGGGCAAAGACAACCACGGATTTGCACGGATTACACGGATGAGAATCTAGGTCATGAGAAGCCGCGGGGCAGAATCCCGCGGCTTTTGTTTTGCGTTGCGCGTGGAGCTGGCAGCCGGTTTGCGGCCCTATTTCCCCAATTCCCGGTCGAAGAAGTCCGCCATCATGTGGTGCGCCTCCTTGGATTCCGGCAGGTTCCAGTCGTTCCAAAACGCGTGCCAGAGGCCATCGAAGACGATCAACTGCGCACTGACCCCGGCGTGAAGAAAGGCGCGGTGCAGGTTGATTGTGTTGCTCAGCAGCAGGTCGCGGCCGCTGGTGAGAAACAACGTCGGCGGAAAGCCCTTAAGGTCGGAATAGATGGGTGAGAGCACAGGATCGTTCAGGTCGGTGGTGCCGGTGTAGGCAGTGTCGTGCTTGCCGGTCCAGCGGCTGATGGGCCCCGAGAGGCCCCACAAGCCATACATGTACATGGAATCGGCGAACTTGGCGAAGTCGCCGCTGCCGGAGAAGATGCCCAAAGCCGCGGGCAGGGGCAGGCCGAGTTGCCGGAGGCGTGCGGCGACTTCACCGGTAAGGACGGCACCGGCCGAAGTCCCATAGAGTCCGATGTTCTGCGGCTTGTAGGTTTTCAGCAGCTCCTTGTACACCGCGACGGTCTCGTTGACCGCGGCAGGAAACGGATGCTCCGGGGCGAGCGAATACAGTACGGAGACGACCTTGGTCTGGGTGAGGTTGGCGATGGGAATGGACTCAATCATCGATCCCCAGTCCGCGGTGAAGCCTCCGCCGTGGACGTTGATCAGCACACGGTTCTGCTTATCGGCTGGAACGCTGAGCGGGGTGACAATACGCACCGGCACGCCCGCAATCGTCTGCTTGCCGACGTTCACCGGGTAGGCCTTGCGCATTAACTCTCCGCCGTTTTGTTGCCAGGCGTCTGCCTGGGCGCGGTCTTTAGCGGCGTCGTAAGGCGGCTCCGTGTCCGGTCTATTCAACGCGACGGCCTTCTGCGCTTCAGGACTAAGGGTGTCGGGCACGGGGATGACGCGCGTAATGTGCGCGGTTCCGTGCTCGTCGAGGAAGCTGGTGTCGGACTGCGGAGGCGTGCACTTGCAGGCGTTGTCTTGAGCGGATGAGATGGGCGACAGGGCCATCACAATCAAGGCGAACAGCAACAGACAGGGGGCAGCAGACTTGCGGACGGTCATGGATTCTCCACAGTGGTCCTTGCTCGGGTGGAAGCGCCGGGCTTTAGCCCGGCGGAATGTGGTGGCGGCGCGTTCGGCTTTGGCCGTGGCAATTCCAGGGCTAAAGCCCGATTGTCGGTGCAGCTTTTGGCATGGCTAAAGAGACTGCTGTAAGAATCGCAGTCCGGTGCGCCGCGCGGACTGAAGTCCGCGCGGCGGGTCAAAAATAAAGCTTAGCGGCACGGCTAAAGCCGTGCCCTTTCAAAACACAATCGAAGCGAACTTTTTCAGCAGCCTATAAAGCTGTGCCCTGCCACCTCCACGCAAGGCACTTAGAATGACAGTGGCTTACGTGTTGATCGGCATGCCGAACACGGCGTTTGCGGCGTCGAGCATCGCCTCCGACAATGTGGGATGCGCGTGGATGATGTTGGCCAGCTCCTCTGCCGTGCATTCCAGCTCCAGCGCAACCACGGACTCGGCGATGAGTTCTGTCGCCGTCGGCCCGATGATGTGCACGCCCAGGATTTCGCCGTGCTGGGCGTCGGTCACGATCTTGACGAAGCCTTCGTGCTGGCCCACGATGCTGGCGCGCGAGTTGGCGGTGAAGGGGAACTTTCCGACCTTCACGTCGTAGCCGAGCTCCTTGGCTTTGGCTTCCGTCAGGCCGACGCTGCCGATTTCGGGATGACAGTAAGTGGCATTCGGAATACGTAGCACATTCACTGGCTTAACCGGCTTGCCGGCGATGTGGGTGACGGCGACGATGCCCTCCATTGCGCCCGAGTGCGCTAATTGCGGATAACCCGCCGCGATATCGCCGATGGCGTAGATGCCGGGCTCGGCGGTGCGCATGAATTGGTCGGTCTTGACGAAGCCGCGATCAACTTCGATCTTGGTCTTCTCGATGCCGACGTTCTCGGTGCGCGGCGCCCGCCCGACGGCGATCAGCACCTTTTCGGCTTCGAGCTTTTGCTGCTTGCCGTCAACTGTGAAGGTCACAGCGACCCCGTCTTTGGTGCGCTCGACATTCTCGACCTTGGCATTGACGAAGCCGTTGATGCCGCGCTTGCGGTAGACCCGCATGAGCTCTTTGGAGACTTCTTCGTCCTCGACGGGAACATAGCGTGGCAGCATCTCGAGGATAGTGACATCCGCCGTCCCGAATGACTTGTAGATGCTGGCGAACTCGACACCTACGGCTCCAGAACCGATCACGATGAGTGACTTCGGGATTTCGTCAAGGCTGAGGACTTCGATGTTGGTCAGGATGCGGTCGTCGGGCTTGAGACCGGGGAGAACGCGCGCGACCGAGCCGGTGGAGAGGATGACGTTCTTCGCGGTGACGGTGGATTTGCCGTCTTTGCCGTCTACTTCGACCGTCAGAATTCCATTCTTCGCCGGGCCGCTGAGCTTGCCATAGCCGGTGATCACCGTCACTTTGTTCTTCTTCATCAGGAACTGCAAGCCCTTGGCGTGCTTGTCCACAATGCCTTGCTTGCGTTTCTGAATGCTCGGCCAGTTCACTGTCACCGCGGCCGTGTTTTCCAAACCGAGGGCAGGCCCATCCTTCACGTGGTCATAGACTTCGGCATTGAACAGCAACGACTTGGTGGGGATGCAACCGACGTGCAGGCAGGTTCCGCCGAGGTAGGGGTCTTTCTCGATAAGCGCGGTAGAAAGGCCGAGCTGTCCGGCACGAATGGCCGCCGTATAGCCGGCCGGACCGCTGCCGATGATGGCCACATCGTAGAGTGTGTCAGCCATTTAGGTGCTCCGTTCTGTTGGGAGTTATAAGCGCCGTAAATCAAATAGATGATTGTAAATCAGGAAGGAAGCGGGGCTGCTTCGGTACAACTCGGCTCTCGCCGACTTACACCGTAAGAGTTCGGAGCTGTGCGTCGATTTCGCCCCTCCCGCTTTCGACGTGTTCGCAGGTGCTGCCCGTAAGGTGCAATCGCGGATTACACACTATTCCCTTACCGGCAGGAGGAGAGCTTCGTTCTCCCGTTCCTCAAATCATCCAGACCACATTCTGGAATCTGTGAATGTTCACAGCACTTCACTAAGGTGCCCATAATGACTGAGTGTGTGCACTCACTCTTCTTAGTGCGCGCGCGGCGACTTGCACTCACTCTGGCGTGCACTGGATACAGACGAGTTTCCGTTCGATGTGATCCGACAACCAGAATGGAGTCTCCAGCGTGTTGCAACGGAGACCGGCCTTGGTGCCAATTTCAGTGACACTGGCAATCTCGTAAGCCGGAATCTCGACGCGAATCTGGCGTCCATCGATCTCCCAAGTCTTCAGGCAGTAGTCGCCATAGCGCGGATACCGCGTGGGTTCTAGAACCCACGCGTAGGCAACTCCACGATCCGCCAAGTTCGCTGCTAGCGTGGTGAAGAACCCTGGGAAGCCGATGTAGTCCGCGCTTAACGCGGAGATTACCAAGTCGAATCGGCCTGGATCCCGGAACGTGAGGGCGTCCGCCACTTCAAAGCGTGCGGTGCACTCCCGCGCTGCAAGAGAGAGCATGTCGCTTGCGATGTCAATCCCGAGAACCTCCGATTCCGGCTGGATTTGCTTCAGAAAGCAGGTCCAAATCCCCGTTCCGCAGCCTAAATCGAGCGCTCTCCGGAACGCCATCGCTCGTAGCAATGGTGCCAGAATTGGACTTTCGACTGTCCGGTACAGTTCGCTTTCCAGTCGCCATCGGTGATATTCGGCTGGAGGAAGACCGGCAAATGAGTCCACGGTCCCGTCCGTTCTCAAAACCGCTCCTCGAGCTTCGGAGCAATCAGCCCTTCGGCACGATCGACCCGGTCTTCCAGGCTGCCATCTAGCCGCTTATAACGGCCCTGCAGAAGCCTATCGAGGACCGTCCAGATGGCAGTGTCAACCCGATGGTAGTAGTCCGTGAGCTCCGTTGTCTGCTGTTTGTCTGACCCAAATGGAATGTAGAAGTATGCATCCATTCGACGCGCGGAGGAGATCGCAGTCTGTTCTGCCAGCGCCAGCCAATCGCCCGTGAGATTGCGATTCAATTCGGCGAATGCCAGTGTGTCCAATAGCGTCCGATCGAAGATGATAATTCCGTTCGGTGCCTGGTTGACGTTGCTCATATGCCGAAAAAGATAAGCAGCATAATCGTCCGTCTTAGTGGCCGCGTCGAACCCAGCACCCTCCACGATAAGCTCCTTTGCGGGCGATGGCACGAGGTTTACCGCGAGCTCATTGCCGTAACGAGCAGCGAGGCGTTCCTGCAACTTGCGGCAAAACTCCGTCCGATCCTGCGAGTCCGCACCGGAAACACCGACCATAAAGCTCAACGCGCGCTGCTCTTCCGGCTTGCGGGGGTAGAAATGCGAGCGGTCGTATCGAAAGCGTTCGGTGTTTGAAGGATGCGATTCGTACCACTCGACCTCCACGTTGCCGAGCCTACCCAAGCGGATCACTTGAAAGTGATTTCTGCGGCTGTTGCCGAGATACGCCTCGCCAACGCCCAAGCTTCCGGCGCCGGCCAACAGGATACCCTGCTGGTCACGTTCGGCCGGATTGGAAACGAATCGCAAAAACGGCTGGTGTTGATGACCGTGCAACACGATCCGGAAGCCGGTAGCCATAAAGGTGTTCTGCATGCGCTCGGCGTCCAGTGTCAGACTGTAGCGGTTTTCGGTATTATGCGGCTCTAACCAGGTTACCGGTAGGAGATGATGGTGGAGCACTGCTACCCGCGGAGCGGACCTGTTAAAACCGGGGTCATTTTGCACGCGTTTCCAAAGCTCACGCCACTGGCGGTCGCCGATAAAGCCGTAGCCAGGGAATTCTTTCCGTTCCAGTACAGACGAGTTTAAAGCCACCAAGGTAAGATCGGGGGTGACCACGTAGTCATTGAGATCTGCGTTCGCATTTTTGCGTTTTATGTTTCTGTAGAGTTGGCGGTAGGGTGAGAAGCGTTCTTCATCCGATGCCTCGCTGTCACCAATCTTCCAAAGAGCGTCATGATTTCCCGGGATGAGCACGGTACGTTCCGGCGGAATTTTAAGGTTCTGCATCAGCGGACCGACAAAGCGGTCCGCGAGCTCGAACTCAAAGGCAGTGGCAAACCAGGTAAAATCACCCGACAACACCAGGTAGTCCAGATGGTAATCCCTCTCTGAGCGTGACAGAGATTCCGTAACAATGTTCAGAAGCTGTTCGGGATCCTCGAACCTGAATCGCTCCTTATCACGATGAAAATGCAGATCGGATAGGTGCAATAGAGTCGTCATGGAGCCTGAATAGTATACCGCTCCCGCGAAGTCGAGCGCGCACTGGCCCAGGACCGGCCCAGGAGCGGAATTAACGGAGCACATTATGGTGTTCAAGCTGCTGCTCTACGCTGGAGTAAAGGCTCATGCGAACTTCGCAAGACCGTCTCACTACGGAAGTGGTAGACCGCCACGCGGAGAGTCTGAGATGGCCCTCTCGACAAGCGCACCTGCCCAATGCCACAACACCGCGAATTCCGGGAGCGGAGTCGGCAAGCCGATCGAACGAGTGCGAGACCCTGATTTACCGAAACGTTAGCATTCTATCTATATCGGTAAACGCAGCTTACCCAAAAAACAGTCCAGCCGTCGCGCAATTCCTCCGGATGGTCGGCGTTTCGAAAACTCTCCACTTGGTCGTGTATAGTCGGCAACTCGTGGAACTGCCGGGTCGTCGGCAACCTGCAATCTGACCCAAATCCAGCCTGAGTCTTTTTCTGTCCTGAGTCTTTTTCTCGCCCTGTCTCGTATATCCCGATAGTATGGTCGCCGCTGCCTTCAGTACGCTGATGACGATGGAGACGGAAGAGGCCCAAATCGCCACTGGTCTGCGCCGGCGCGACCCTGACGTGCTCGATGCCCTCATCGAGCAGTATCAGCATCGGCTGCTGCGCTACCTGGCGCACATGACCGGCAACATGGCGACTGCGGAAGACCTGTTCCAGGAGACCTGGATGCGGGTGCTGGAGAAGGGCCATCAATATGACGGCAAAAGCCGCTTCGTGACGTGGCTGATGACCATCGCGCACAACGTGGCCATCGATCATCTGCGCAAGCGCGTCCCGGCCAGTCTGGACCAAATGCGCGACCCGGAAGAGGACACCGCGCCGTTCGAGCCGGTTGCGGTTGCGCCTTCACCCTTTGAACAGGCGGCGGCCTCCGAAGATCGGGCGCGGATTCAGGCGGCGCTGGAACAGATTCCGCCGATCTTTCGCGAGGTGCTGGTGTTGCGCTTTCAGGAGCAGATGAAATTGGAAGAGATTGCCAAGCTGGTTGGCATTCCGCTGGCCACGGTGAAGACACGGCTGTATCGCGGCGTGCAGGCCCTGCGTCCGGCGCTGGGAGGAGGCGCGCAATGAACGGAAATGTACACGAGCGCGCGATGGAACTGCTGACACTTCGCGACGTGGAAGGTATCAGCGAAAACGATGCTCGCTGGCTGCAATTCCATCTGGCCGAGTGCGCGGACTGCGCTGCTTTCGAGGAAGCGCTGAGCGGCACGGAGCAGGCGGTGCGCTCGGTGACAGTGATGGCGTCGGCTGCCCTGTTGAACGAGACACGAGCGAGAGTACACGCCCGCGCCGAGCAGCTGCGCGAACAGCAAGAGCGCACGGTGCTCATCGGCGTTTCGTTCTGCCTCGGTGTGCTGACTTCGACCTTCACAGCGTGGGTGTGGTGGAAGTGCGGCGCGTGGGTCGCCGAAACGCTTGGCTTGCCCTCGGGGATCGTCGAGCCGGGGGTACTTTTGTTCTGGCTCTTGCCGGGAATGGCGATTGCTCTGCTCATGGTGCTCGTTCCTCCGGCCAAATTTCAGGAGAGCATGCTGCATCGATTTTTGAATGACCGATTGGGAGGTTTGCAATGACCCAACAGAGGAGTCACTTTCGCGACGAATTTCGAATTATCCCGGGCTTTGTCCTGGGGCTGGCTGCCGTCTGTTGGGCCGCGCTGATTGTTGCGTTCCTGGTGTTGATTCCGACCTATGTGCCGACGTCTCCGCCCTTTCCGTTCCGGCTTTTTGTCGCTATCGTCGGCGGCGCGGTGTTGTCGGCCTACCTATTGCTGGTCGGCTATGTGAACCAGGACGCCAAACGGCGGGATATGGGACAGGCGCTGTGGACGTTTCTGGTCATCCTAATTCCCTATTGCTTTGGATTCCTGGCGTATTTCGTGCTGCGCAAGCCGATTCTGGAGAACTGCCCGAGGTGCGGGTTGCAGGTGCAGCGGGGCTTTCATTACTGCCCGAAGTGCGGATACGCGCTGACGCCGACGTGCGCTCACTGTGGTCAGGTGGTGCAGCGGGATTTCGTTTGCTGCCCTTATTGCGGGAAGGCGTTGAATTTCAATCAGCCGAGCACGGCGCCGACGACGTGAGTTATCCGACCATTTCCTCGAACTTCAGGGGATCCGGCGCCACGGGTGTCGGTTTTGGTTCGATGAGACTCAATTGCTGATAGGTGTAGCGGATGCGGTGAATGACAGTAATCGTGCTTAGTACCGCGATCACCCACAGCACCGGCCCCATGCGGTTGAACAGCGCTCCAAGAATCACCAGCACGATGCGCTCCGGACGCTCCATGAATCCGGCCTTGCAGCTCTGCACCAGCGACTCAGCGCGGGCACGGGTGTAGCTGACCATCACCGAGCTGACCATGACGAAGGCCGTCATCACCACGTAGAAGAAGCGGTTGCCGCGGGCGTAGTAAACCAGCAATCCGAAGAACAAGGCGACGTCGCTGTAGCGATCGATGACGGAATCGAAGAACCCGCCGAACTGGGTGACCTGGTTGGTGGCGCGGGCCACGCGGCCGTCCACCATGTCGAAAATGCCCGCGCCGATAATGACCAGCCCGGCATAAAGGAACATCCGCCGCTGGTTTTCGGCGTTGGCATAGCCGAAGAGAAAGCCGGCCGCGACGTTAATCAGCAGGCCGATGAAGGTGAGGGCATTGGGTGAGATGCGGGTCAGAGCGAGGCCGTGCACAATCTTGTACAGCAGCCACTTACTGGAACGCCCGACTGCGCTCGTCCAGGTCATTACGCCTCGTCGTGAATGGTGATCAGCTTGAGGACCTCAAGTTCGCGCTTGCCATTTGGCGTCACTACTTCGCTGACGTCGCCGACCTTTTTACCCAGGAGCGCGCGGCCAATGGGCGACGTGGTGGAAATCAGCCCCTTGGTCACGTCCGATTCTTCACTCGTGACCAGCTTGTACTCGATCTCCTCGCCCTTCGACGAGTCGAACACTACGATGGTCGAGCCAATGGCTGCCTTGTCCCTGGGAATGTTGGCCATGTTGACCAGCGAGAGGTCGGCCATGCGCTTCTTGAGCTGGCCGAGGCGCGCACGGACGAACTCCTGCCGTTGCTTGGCCATATGGTACTCAGCATTCTCGCTGAGGTCACCCATGGCTACGGCTTTTTTCAACTCTTTCGGCAGTTCGTTATTGAGCTCGTATTCGAGAACCTGGATTTCCTGCTCGAGCTTCTTTTTGATGTGTTCAGGCATACTTCAAGGGGTGGCTTCGAAGGCTGAGATTCCCTCCGAAGACATCCCAATATTATACGCGAATGGCGGCTGAGCCGGTCTCCCCGGCTGGCGGCGGCGTTGGCCCAGTCCTCTGAAAACCGCGTCCATTGACGGTTTCCGCCGAATCGGGTATACTTTGAATATTGATGGTGTGGGAACGGTCCTAAACCGCGTTAGAGCCGCTGGGGAGCGGCGCCTCCCTCATGAACAACCTTACCTTTAGTATCGGAGACAAGGTCGTCTACCCGAACCACGGCGTAGGTATCATCGAACAAATCAGCAGCCGGACAATCGGCACCCAAGTCGAAAAGTTCTACCTCCTCAAAATCAAAGCCAGCAGCCTGAAGGTCATGGTGCCGTTTCACAACGTCGAGACCGTCGGCCTCAGACGGGTGGTGCGTAACGGCGAGGTGCAGAAGATCGTCGAGTTCTTGAGCGACGGGAAGTGCGAGAACAGCGCGGATTGGAAAGACCGGTTCAAGGAAAACTCCGATAAAATGCGGACCGGCTCGCTGCTCGATGTCGCCATCGTCCTCAAGGGCCTCCTGCTTTTGGCGCAGGCCAAGCCTCTCAGCTTCCGCGAAAAGAAAATGCTCGAACGCTCGCGCTACCTTCTGGTGAGCGAGCTGGCCATGTCGAAGAACACGGAAGAGTCGGTGATCGAAGACTTGTTGGACCGGGCGCTGTGCAAGAGCAAGCTGCGCTTCCCAGAGGCATCGGCGGTGGCGGTCTGAAATTGGCCTGGTGGAATTGACCTTTGGCGCGGACATGTCCGCGCCATTCGTTTTATGTACGAAATCCGTTTCAGCCGACCAGCACTGCTCCGCCGTTCACGTTGAGGATTTCTCCGGTGATGAACCCGGCATGCGGCGTACACAGGAACAGGATAGGAGCGGCAATTTCTTCGGGGGTGCCGACGCGGCCCAGAGGAATCGTGGCGAAAATCTTTCGGCGGCGTTGCGAATCACCAAGGGCCTCGGCTGACATGTCCGTGTCCACCCAGCCGGGCGCCACGCAGTTTACATGGATGCGGAAGGGGGCGAGCTCGGTGGAGAGTCCTTTTACCATGCTGATCAAGGCGCCTTTGGTGGCGGCATAGTCGGCGTGCCCGGCCTCTCCGCGCTGACCGGAGGTGGAGCTAACCAGCACGATGTGCCCGGCGCGCTGCTGCTGCTTCATCTGCGCCACGGCATGCTTGACCAATGCAAAGACGCTGTCGAGGTTGGTGGCAACGGTCGTGCACCACTGCTCCTCGGACATGGCATCAATGGCGACATCGTCTGACGGCCAGATTCCGTGATTGCACACAAGGACGTCGAGTACGCCGAAGCGATTGACGGCGGCCTCGATCAAGGCTGCGGCGGTTGCGGTTCCCGTGAGGTCAGCCTGCACGGCGTGGCAGAACTCCCCGCCACATTCGGCGACCAGCTTTTCGGCCTCAGCCTCGGAATGCCGGTAGCTGAAGACAACCTTGCCTCCGGCCCGCACGAACAGGCGCACGGTTGCCGCCCCAATTCCGCGCGACCCGCCGGTGACCAGGGCGATTTTGCCTTCCAGCGAGAGTGTGATTTTCGATGGCATGACGGAAGTACGAAATTACCACATTGGGGTTTGCGGCTTGGCTGATTTGGGTTACACTCCCGTCGAGCTGCCTGTGACCAACGCCGTCCGCTAAACAAACTCCTCAATGACTTGAGTCGTGCGTAGCAGTACAGCCCACGAGAGTCACATATGTGTCTGGAGGAGATTCCCACGACCTTTTCGCAATCTGTGCCGTCAACTGAGCTATACGATTTTGTGGACTTGAACTTCGCGCGGCGATTGGAAACAGCGGAGACGCTGACGCCCGCGCACATTCGCGCGTTGCAACGCTTCGCGCCCGAGGCAACTTCGGAGCTGATCGGCGGAGGGAGAGCAGTCTTCGGCGGGCGACGGTATCCGTCGAATCAGATCGTCGGGCTGGGTTTGTACGGCCCGGTGAGTCTCGCCGACCTCGAGCAGGTCGAGGATTTTTATCATTCGCGCGGCGTGCCCTGCCAGATCGTCGTCTCGCCGCTGGCGGACCGGTCGCTGCTGGATTTGCTGGCTCCCAGGAGATATAGGATCTCCGAATTCAACTCGGTGCTCATCAAGCGACTCGACCCGAGCAAGCTGATCGAGCCGGCGGACGGCATCACGGTCGAGCGGGTGACGACCGACACCGCACAGCTCTGGGACCGGGTGATCAGCCGAGGATTTGCCGAATTCGGGCCGTTGCCCGAAAATCTGATAGCGACGTTTGCGACGATGCCTGATAGCCTCAATTTTCTTGCGCGAGTGAATGGCGAGGCCGCCGGCGGAGGCATGGGGACCGTCCTGCGCGAGGCGCGAATTGCGGCGCTATTCGGCACGGCTACGGTTCGTGAGTTTCGCCGCCGGGGCGTGCAGACTGCGCTGATCAATCGACGCCTGTGGGACGCGGCGCAACACGAATGCGAATATGCGGTGGTGAGCACGCTGCCCGGCAGCGCGTCACAACGAAACATGGAACGCCGCGGATTTCGCTTAGCCTATACCAAGCTGGTCATGGTCAGGACATGGCCGGAAGTTGGTCCGCACGAGCCCGACGATGGACATTGACGCATTACGGCGGCATTGCCTCAGCTTCCCGCACGCTACGGAAAACGTACAGTGGGGATTCGACCTGTGCTTCAAAGTCGATGGCAAGCTGTTCGCCGTGGCTCCCCTGGAGGTGGCGCCGGTGCGTCTCTCGTTTAAGTGCACAGCAGAAACTTTCGCCGAGTTGTGCGAGCGGCCGGGTATCATTCCCGCACCATACATGGCGCGGGCGCAATGGGTGGCCCTGGAATCGCTCAGTGCGATTCCAGACTACGAATTGCGTGACTTGCTTAAGCAGTCGTATGAACTGGTCTGGGAGCGCCTGCCTAGAAAGCGGCGCGAAGAATTGCAAGCTACGGGCGGCATGAAGTCCAGGCAAGAGCCTGCCACCGCCAGCGAAAAGCCATCGCGGTCAGTCGGCAAGGCAACGAAGAAGGCGGCAAAAGGGCGACGGAAATAATGCGGACCATTCCAGGAGTGCTGCTGTGCGTAGCGCTTTGCGGACCCGTGGCGGCTGCCGGCCAAACTGCATCCCCGCACGCCGCGCCGCCGGCAGCCGCTGACGCACCAAGTACGCATGCTCCCACTTCTCCCTCCGAACTCGAGCACGAATTTTTCGCCATCGTTCGGAGCGGCGACGCGCTGCAATTCCTGTCGTATGTACCCGAGGACGGCGTCAACCTCGGTCGCGACGCGCTGCACAGCACACGGTCCGAAATCGAAGATCAGTTGACCCATCGCACCGGCCTGTACTGCAAACTTTTCGACTCGGCTTGCATTGCGCCAGGACCCAAACCCGACGCTCCGGCCTGTTCCTATCGTGAGCTGCTCACGCAATCGGAGAAAGTGCGTACCGCCTCCACCGAAGCGACCCGTAACCATGTGCGGCAGGCGATCCTGGTGGCGGAGGTACACAATCAAAAATGCGCCGGACCTGTTCTCATCGATTTCATCTTCAACTACCAGCAAGGCGGATGGAAGCTGTTTTCCATTCCGTGACGGCCCCATGTCCCACAATGTGAGAGTGATTCAGCGACGGGCACCGCCAGACTGCCCGGGGAACTAGCGGCTTTGAAGACGGACACACACGCCGCTCCTGGGGCGCAGCGTGATGCTGGCTGAAGGCTCGATGACCTGTCCTGGAACGAGGCTGATCTGAAAGCGCCGGGCCACCGCGGCCAGCAGAATGGGCGCCTCCATGAGTGCGAAATTGTTTCCAATACACACCCGTGGACCGCCGCCAAAGGGAAAATAGGCAAATCTCGGCAGAGCCTGCGCATCCTCCGCTGTCCAGCGTTCGGGGTCAAAGTGCTCGGGACGGGGAAAGAACCGAGCGTCGCGTTGCGTCACCCATGGACTTAGGATCACGTTCGAGCCGGGTGGCAGAAGATAGCCTCCGATCTCGACGGCTGTAGCCGCCATGCGAGTCATCACCCAGGCCGGGGGATAGAGGCGCAGGGTTTCGCGTATGACTCGGTTGGTGTATTCGAGCTTCTCCACGTCTTCAGCGGCGGGCAGGCGGCCGGAGAGTACGCGATCGACTTCCTGCTGCAACGTCGCCTGTGCATCGGGATGCGTCGCGAGCAGGAACCAAGCCCAGGAGAGCGCCAACGCCGTGGTCTCATGTCCAGCCAGCAGCATGGTCATGACCTCATCGCGGAGCTGCCGGTCGGTCATGGCGCTGCCATCGGTGTCCTGGGCGCGCAGAAAATCGGAAAGCAGATCGTCGCCCAGTCCGCCGGCGCGGCGCTCGCGGATGATCCCATAAACGATTTCGTCCAATGCGCGGACGCCGCGGAGAAACTTCAGACGTCTGGGCGTCGGTAGTTTGAGGAACAACCGCCAGACGGTAATCCCCGCATTCTGGCGGATGAACGTGTCCAGCGCCTCCGCGACGACGGGCATCTTCGGCCCCAGATCAATTCCGAAGAGTGTCCGCGTGGCGATGGTCAGGGTGGTCCGCATCATCTCGCGATGGACGTCGATCTGGGCTCCATCGCGCCAGCTATCGAGCATCTGTTCAGCCGCGCGGGACATAATGCCGGCATAAACGGCGATGCGCGTGCG